>Ga0155495_1043_pt1 | contig 155085 bp, 148 predicted proteins | sample RifCSPhighO2_12_FD_107153 | JGI IMG/M metagenome (GOLD analysis project Ga0155495, IMG submission 107153) | Burkholderiales bacterium RIFCSPHIGHO2_12_FULL_69_20
CGAAATGGATCTTGCGGTCTTTCTCGGCTGGGTTCAGGAAGATGCCCCAGCGGTAGTCGGGCATCTTCACGTGGCCGAACTGCGCCCAGCCCTGCGGATCGACGCTGACCGCCGTGCGCAGGTAGACGTCGAAGTCCTGGCTGCCATCGGGCCCCATGTCACCCCACCACTGCAGGTAGTTGGGCTGCCATTGCTCCAGCGCGCGCTGCAGCGTGCGGTCTTCGCTGAGGTTGACGTTGTTGGGGATCTTGTCGCTGTAGTTGATCGTGCTCATGGCTGTCTGCTCCGTCGTGTGAGTGCTTAGACCCGGTTCCAATCGAAGGCGACCTTGTCGCCCTTGCCGTAGACCTTCAGCGCGCCCTTCTCGCCCACCGCGTTGGGGCGCTGGAAGATCCAGTTCTGCCAGGCGGTGAGGCGGCCGAAGACGCGGGTGAACATGTTCTCGGGGCCGTTGAAGCGCAGGTTGGCTTCCATGCCGGTCAGCGCGTCGGGGCTCATCGCCACGCGCTCCTCGATGGCCAGGCGCACTTCGTCGGCCCAGTCGATGTCGTCGGGGTTGCTGGTGACCAGGCCCAGCTTGAAGGCGGCATCGGCGTCGAGCGCCTGACCCAGCTGCTCGCGCACGGCGGCCAGCGGGGCGGTTTCGCCGTAGAAGCGGCGGCCCAGGCGGCTCTGGCCGGTGACCATCGGGTAAAGAGGGCCCCCAGACGACGCCGTTCCGGCATCGTCGGCCCCCGAGGGGCGTGCGCCGCCTTGGGAGCGGCCCGGCGTCGGCGCGCGGCCGAAGTTGGCCTCGCTGAAGGCGATCTTCGGCGACTTGGCGGCGTCGTCGGGCAGCATCAGCTGGTAGCTGCGGTCGCAGGCCAGCGCCAGCTCGGCCAGCGTGCCGGCAAAACACGAGCCCGGCTCGATCAGCGCGAACAGGCTGCGGCTGGACACGTCCAGCCGGCTGAAGGTGCGGCGCAGCAGGCCGATGGTCTCGCGCACCAGCCAATGGCCCTGGTGCGCCAGCAGCGTGGCATCGAGGGCCAGTGCCGCGGCCACGTCGCCCTCGGTCTTGATCAGCCAGGTGCCGATGTCCAGCTCGTTGGTGCGCATCTGCAGGATCGCGTCTTCCAGCTCGCGGCCCATCTGCAGCGGGTACCAGGCGGCACCGGCGGCTTCGATGCCGGCGATGTCGGTGGGCTGGTTTGCGGCCGGGCCCTTCACCGTGAAAGTGGCGGTGCGCTTGCTGCGGTCGATCTCGACCGTGACGTTCGGGTAGCGCAGCGCGTCGGCTTCATCGGTGCGGGCCAGCCGGGGCAGTGCCACCCCTTTGCCGTCCGCCGGGCGGTCGCTCAACGCGGCCAGCTGCAGCGCCCGTTCCTGCACCTTGGCGGCAAAGGCGGCCGGCTTGGCGATGTCGTCGACCAGGCGCCAGTCCTTGGCCTTCTGCCCGCGCACGCCTTCCACGCTGGTGCAGAACAGGTCGGCCAGGTCATGGCGCACATGTTTCTTGTCGGTCACGCGGGTCAGGCCGCCGGTGCCGGGCAGCACGCCCAGCAGCGGCACCTCGGGCAGGCTGACGGCGCTGCTGCGGTCGTCGACCAGGATGATCTGATCGCAGGCCAGCGCCAGCTCATAGCCGCCGCCGGCGCAGGCGCCGTTCACCGCGGCCAGAAACTTCAGCCCACTGTGCTGCGACGAATCTTCCAGCCCGTTGCGCGTCTCGTTGGTGAACTTGCAGAAGTTCACCTTCCACGAGTGGCTGCTGACGCCCAACATGAAGATGTTGGCGCCCGAGCAGAACACCTTCTCCTTGGCGCTGGTGACCACCACGCTGCGCACCTCGGGGTGCTCGAAGCGGATGCGGTTGATGGCGTCATTCAGCTCGATGTCCACGCCCAGGTCGTAGCTGTTGAGCTTGAGCTTGTAGCCCGGCGCCAAGCCGGCGTTCTCGTCGAAGTCGGCGGCCAGCGTGGCCACCGGGCCCTCGAAGCGCAGCTTCCAGTGGCGGTACTGGCTGGGGTCGGTCTGGTACTCGACGCGGGTGGGCTGGCTCATCGTGCGATCTCCGGTGGGGTGCACTGCAAGATAGTGCATGTCTGTCGAATCAATGCACGCATCATACTGCATACTTGGTTTGCGTCAAGCAATCACATGCACTTTTCTGCCTGTCTTCACTTTGAGGTGGATTCAAACCGGCAGCTGCAGGGCCTGCCGCACCTGCTGACGCAGCGACTGGAAGGTGGCCTCCAGCGGCGCCGCACTGGTGTCCACTGTCAGATCGGCCTGGCTGTAGAACGCGGCGCGGCCAGCCAGGATCTGCCGCAGGTCGTCCATCGCCTCCTTGCTGGCGGCCATCGGCCGAAGGTCGCCCTGCTCGGCCACGCGCTGCATGTGGTCTTCGGGCGCGGCCTGCAGCCACACGGTGGTGCAGTGGCTCAGCAGCAGGTTGAAGGTGGCGGCGTCCGACACCAGCCCACCGGGCGTGGCGATCACCGCCTCGGGGTAGATCTGGATCGCCTCTTCCACGGCGCGGCGCTCGTAACGGCGGTAGGCGTTCTGGCCGTACAGCGCCTGGATCTCGGCGATGCTGCAGCCGGCAAACTTCTCGATCTCGCGGCTCAGCTCGACGAAGGGGTAGCCCAGGTCGTCGGCCAGCCGCTGGCCCAGCGTCGACTTGCCGGCACCGCGCAGCCCCACCAGCGCCACCTGCTGGTTGCGCACGCGGTGGCCGGTGGCCGCCCCCTGGCCACCGCCGGTGCCGAGCAACTCGCTGATCGCCACCCGCGCGCGGCGCAGCGTGGCCTCGTCGCGGTGCTCCAGCAACTCGCGGATCAGCAGCCATTCGGGCGACGAGGTGGTGACATCGCCGATCAGCTCGGCCAGTGGGCACTGCAACGCACCGGCCACCTGCTGCAACACCAGGAACGAGGCGTTGCCGATGCCATATTCCAGGTTGGCCAGGTGGCGCTCGCTCACCTCGGCGGCCAGCGCCACCGCCTTGCGCGTCATGCCGCGCCGCGCCCGCAGCGCACGCACCCGCTGTCCCAGCGCCGCCAGCGACGGGTTCTTGTCATCGGCCGCCGGCTCGGCCACGGCCAGGGCTGTCAGCGGCACGACGGTGGCCGGCGGCGGGTTCGGTGTTAACCCGGGTGAATGCATTATAGTGCTTGACATGGTAAGGGCGCGGTTGTACCGTTGGACTGCTTGCACAATACTTCATATCGCCAGGGGCCGCAACCCGGCCGGTCAATGCAAGCCGCTGGGCCCAGCCCGCCGACTCATCTCCACCGAGCGCCGCCACCATGATCGCCACCGCCTCCCCCTCGTCGGCTCCGGACGTCGCACCGCCGGTTGACCGTTTCAACTTCGCCCAGCACCTGCTGGCGGTCAATGCCGGCCGGCCGGCCAAGGCCGCCTTCATCGACGACAGCGGCACGCTGAGCTACGGCGCGCTGGACGAGCGCGTGCGCCGCATCGCCGCCGGCCTGCGCGGCCTGGGCCTCAAGCGCGAGGAGCGTGTGCTGCTGCTGATGCTCGACGGCAATGACTGGCCGGTGAGCTTTCTCGGCGCGATGTACGCCGGGCTGGTGCCGGTGGCCGTCAACACCCTGCTGACCGCCGCCGATTACGCCTACATGCTGGAGCATTCACGCGCGCAGGCGGTGCTGGTCTCGGGCGCGCTGCTGCCGGCGCTGACCGCGGCGATGACGCAGTCCGACCACGAGGTGCAGAAGGTCATCGTGTCGCATCCGGTCGCGCCTTTGCACCCGGCCGAGATCGAGTTCGAGACCTTCGTTGCCGGCGCCACGATGATGGCCAAGCCCGCCGCCACCCACGGCGACGACCCCGGCTTCTGGCTCTATTCGTCGGGCAGCACCGGCCGGCCCAAGGGCACGGTGCATTCGCATGCCAACCCCTACTGGACCTGCGAGCTGTACGGCAAGGCGGTGCTGGGCCTGACCGAGGCCGATGTGTGCTTCTCGGCAGCCAAGCTGTTCTTCGCCTACGGGCTGGGCAACGGACTCACCTTCCCGATGAGCGTGGGCGCCACCACGATCCTGATGGGTGAGCGGCCCACGCCCGACGCCACCTTCAAGCGCTGGCTTGGGGGTTCAGACGGCCTCAAACCCACGGTGTTCTACGGCGCGCCCACCGGCTTTGCCGGCATGCTGGCCCACCCCGCGCTGCCAGCGGCCAACGACGTGGCGCTGCGCCTGGTCTCGTCGGCCGGCGAGGCGCTGCCGGCCGAGATCGGCGAGCGCTTCAAGCGCCACTTTGGCGTCGACATCGTCGACGGCATCGGCTCGACCGAGATGCTGCACATCTTCCTGTCGAACCGGCCCGAGCGCGTGCGCTACGGCAGCACCGGCTGGCCGGTGGCGGGCTATCAGATCGAGCTGCGTGGTGAAGGCGGCGAATCGGTGCCCGATGGCGAACTGGGCGACCTCTACATCCACGGCCCGTCGGCGGCGATGATGTACTGGGGCAACCGCCAGAAGACGCGCGAGACCTTCCAGGGCGGCTGGACCAAGAGCGGCGACAAGTACGTGCGCAACACCGACGGCAGCTACACCTACAGCGGCCGCAGCGACGACATGCTCAAGGTCAGTGGCATCTACGTCAGCCCCTTCGAGGTGGAGGCCACGCTGGTGCAGCATCCCGCGGTGCTGGAGGCCGCGGTGATCGGCGTGCCTGACGCCGAGGGCCTGACCAAGACCAAGGCCTTCGTCGTGCGCAAGGCCGGCGCCACGGTGACCGAGGACGAGCTGAAACTCTTCGTCAAGGAGCGGCTGGCGCCCTACAAGTACCCGCGCCAGATCGCCTTCGTCGACGACCTGCCCAAGACCGCCACCGGCAAGATCCAGCGCTTCAAGCTGCGGGAGCAAGAAGCCGGATCGGCATGAGCCCTGGGTTCGTCGACATCGCCTGGGCCGGCCGCCCGGTCATCATCGAACATGCCTTCGTCGGCGTGGATGACCCCGCACGCCCGCTGATCGTGTTCCTGCACGAAGGCCTGGGCTCGCTGGCGATGTGGCGCGATTTTCCGCAGCGGCTGTGCGAAGCGACGGGTTGCCGCGGGCTGGTCTACAGCCGCCCCGGCTACGGCAAGTCGACCCCTCGCGCCGCCGACGAGGCCTGGGGCCTGGACTTCTTGCACCGCCAAGCCGAAGAGGTGCTGCCGGCGCTGCTGGCCGCGCTGGACGTGACCGGCCGCTACGCGCTGTTCGGCCACAGCGACGGTGGCTCGATCGCGCTGATCCATGCCGCCCACCATCCGGAGCGCGTGGCTGCCGCGGTGGTGCTGGCACCGCACATCCGGGTCGAGGAATTCGGCCTGGCCAGCATCCGCCAGGCGCGCGAGCAGTACCTGCACGGTGACCTGCGCGGCCGGCTGGCCCGCTACCACGACGATGTGGATTCGGCCTTCTGGGGCTGGAATGACGTCTGGCTGTCGCCGGACTTTCCCCAATGGCAAATTAGTTCAGACCTCAACAATATCCGATGCCCGATGCTGGCGATCCAGGGGATCGACGATCCCTACGGCACCCTGGCCCAGATCGAAGGCATCGCGCAGGCGGTGCCCGATACCCAGCTGTTGACGCTGACCGGCTGTGGCCATGTGCCCCACCGCGACCAGCCCGACGCGGTGCTGGCCGCCTGCCAGCGCTTTCTTGCACGCCCCCACCCCCAGGAGACCCCCCGATGACTGCTCCCTCCCCGCTGCGCACCGCCCTGAGCCTGGCGACCGCCTTGCTCGTCGCCAACCCGGTCCTGGCCCAGGGCCAGCCGCCGCTCAAGGTGGGCCTGATGCTGCCGGCCACCGGCACCTTTGCGGCCCTGGGCACCGCCATCGAGAACGGCTTCAAGCAGCATGTGGCCGAGCAGGGCGGCAAGCTCGGCGGCCGCGAGATCCAGTACTTCAAGGTCGACGACGAGAGCGACCCGTCCAAGGCCACCGACAACGTCAACAAGCTGATCAAGCGCGACAACGTCGACGTCATCGTCGGCACGGTGCACTCCGGCGTGGCGCTGGCGATGGCCCGCGCCGTCAAGGACAGCAAGACCATGCTGATCGTGCCCAATGCCGGCGCCGACGCGATCACCGGCCCGCTGTGCGCACCCAACATCCTGCGCTCGAGCTTCAGCAACTGGCAGCCGGGTTATGCCACCGGGGTGATGGCCGCTCAGAAGGGCTACAAGAAGGCGATGTCCATCACCTGGAACTACGCCGCGGGCACCGAAACGGTGAAAGGCTTCGCCGAGGCCTTCGAGAAGGGCGGCGGCAAGGTCGTCAAGAACCTGAATCTGCCCTTCCCCAACGTCGAGTTCCAGGCCCTGCTGACCGAGATCGCGTCGCAGAAGCCGGATGTGGTGTTTGCCTTCTTTGCCGGCGGCGGTGCGGTCAAGTTCGTCAAGGACTACGACGCCGCGGGCCTGAAGAAAAGCGTGCCGCTGATGGGCTCGGGCTTCCTGACCGACGGCACGCTGGACGCACAGGGCGCGTCGGCCCAGGGCCTGCTGACCTCGCTGCACTACGCCGACGGCATCAACACACCGCGCAACAACGACTTCCGCAACAAGTATGCGGTGGCCTACAAGATGCAGCCCGACGTCTATGCCGTGCAGGGCTACGACGCGGCGCAGCTGCTGCGCATCGGCCTGGACGCGGTGAAGGGCGACTTCAGCAAGCGCGACGCGATGGTGGCGGCGATGCGCAAGTCCACGGTGGACAGCCCGCGTGGCAAGTACACGCTGTCGGCGGCGCACAACCCGGTGCAGGACTTCTACGTGCGCGAGGTCAAGGGGCGCGAGAACGTGATGACGGGCATCGCCGTCAAGGTCCTCCCCGACCCCGCCCGCGGCTGCAAGATGTGAACTGAGCCCACCCCCTACGCGCTGCGCGCGCCCCCTCAAGGGGGCACCGCCAGTGGACCGGCAGAGCCGGCTCCACGGCGGTTGCTTGACGCCTGCACCTGACGCCTGCACCTGAGCCTTCATGGACCTCGCCACCTTCCTCATCCAGTGCCTGAACTCGCTGCAGTACGGGCTGCTGCTGTTCCTGGTGGCGTCGGGGCTGACGCTGATCTTCGGCATCATGGGCGTCATCAACCTGGCGCACGGCAGCTTCTACATGATCGGCGCGTACATGGCCTATGCGCTGGCGCCGGTGGTGGGCAGCACCTTCGGCGGTGGCTTCTTCGCCACCTTGTTCGTCGGGCTGGTGCTGGCGGTGATCTTCGGCTACCTGCTGGAGTGGGTGTTCTTCAGCTTTCTCTACGAGCGTGAGCACCTGCAGCAGGTGCTGATGACCTACGGCCTGATCCTGGTGTTCGAGGAGTTGCGCAGCCTGCTGGTGGGCGACGACGTGCACGGCGTGCAGCCGCCCGACTTTCTGGCCGGCACCATCCCGCTGGGCGAGATGATGACCTACCCGGTGTACCGGCTGTTCATCTCCGGCGTCTGCCTGGCGCTGGCGCTGGGCATGTGGTTCGTCTTCGCGCGCACCCGGCTGGGCATGATGATCCGCGCCGGCAGCACCAACCGCGAGATGGTGCAGTCGCTGGGCATCGACATCAAGTTCCTGTACCGCGTGGTGTTCGCCGCCGGTGTGGCGGTGGCAGTGCTGGCGGGCATGGTGGCCGCGCCGGTGTCTTCGGTCTACCCGGGCATGGGCAACCAGGTGCTGATCATCTGCTTCGTGGTGGTGGTGATCGGCGGCATCGGCTCGATCCGCGGCGCGTTGCTGGCCGCGCTGCTGATCGGCGTGGTCGACACCTTCGGCAAGGTGATCTTTCCGCAGGCCGCCGGCGTGCTGGTGTATGTGCTGATGGCGCTGATCCTGCTGTGGAAACCCAGCGGTCTCTTCAAGGCAGGATGATGGCCGACACCCATTCGCGATCACGCTTCGCCTTCGTCGCGCTGTGCCTGGCCGCGCTGGCGGTCTACCCGCTGGCCGCGGGCAGCTACGGCCTCGACCTGGTCACCAAGATCATGGTCTACGCCATCTTCGCGCTGAGCCTCGAGCTGCTGGTGGGCGCCACCGGCCTGGTGTGCTTCGGCCATGCGGCCTTCTTCGGCATCGGCGCCTATGCGGCGGTGCTGCTGGCGCCGGGCTACGAGCCGGTCTCGCTGGGCTGGCTGCTGCCGGCCAGCGTGGGCGCAGCGGCGCTGTACGCGCTGTTCATGGGGGCGCTGTCGCTGCGCACCCAGGGGGTGTACTTCATCATGGTGACACTGGCCTTCGCGCAGATGGCCTATTACGTGGTGCACGACACGCCGCTGGGCGGCGGCACCGACGGCATCTACCTCGATGCCAAGCCGGTGCTGGCCGCGGGCGGCAACACGCTGATCGACCTCGATCAACCGCTGGCGATCTACTTCTTCACGCTGGCCTGCCTGGCAGCGGTGTTCATCTTCCTGGCGGTGCTGCTGCGCAGCCGCTTCGGCCGCGCGCTGGCGGGCATCAAGGCCAACGAGCAGCGCATGCGCGCCACCGGCTTCTCCACCTATCCGTACAAGCTGGCGGCCTTCGTGATCTCGGGCGCCATCGCCGGGCTGGCGGGCTTCCTGTTCGGCGTGAAGGACGGTTACGTCAACCCCGAGTTGCTGAGCTGGCACCTGTCGGGCGCGGTGCTCATCATGATCATCCTGGGCGGCCTGGGCCATCTGCGTGGCGCGCTGATCGGCGCCTTCGCCTTCGCGCTGCTGCAGGAGTTCTTCAAGTCCGAGGCGATCTTCGGCGACTTCGCCAAGCACTGGCACCTGGGGCTGGGGCTGGCCATCATCGCCAGCGTGGCGCTGCTGCCCAACGGACTGGTGGGCCTGCCGGCGCTGTGGCGCCAGCGGCTGCTGGGCAAGCCGGTCACCGGGCGCGGCGCGCCCTCCGCTGGTGACACACCATGACCGCCGCAGCCGAGGTCCTGCTGAGAGGCACCGACATCAGCCGTCGCTGGGGCGGCCTGGTGGCCGTCAACAAGGTGTCGCTGGCACTGGCGCGCGGCACGGTGCATGCCGTGATCGGCACCAACGGCGCGGGCAAGTCCACGCTGATCAACATCCTGTCAGGCGAGATCCCGCCCTCCGGCGGCACGGTGCAGTTGCTGGGCCAGGACGTCACCGCCTGGTCGCAGCCCAAGCGCGCCCGCGCCGGCCTGGGCCGCAGCTACCAGCGCAACACCATCTACCCGGGCTTCAGCGTGTTCGAGAACTGCCGGCTGGCCGCGCAGGCGCGCACGCAGAAGCCGTGGTGGTGGTGGCAGAACGCCCAGCATTGCCCGGCCAGCACCGCCGCCGCACACGCCGCGGCCACCCGCGCCGGGCTGGACGACCAGCTCGACCGCCCGGCCGGCCTGCTGAGCCACGGCCAGAAGCGCCAGTTGGAGATCGCCATGTGCCTGGCCACCGCGCCCGAGGTGCTGTTGCTCGACGAGCCGCTGGCCGGCATGGGTGCCGAAGAGACCGAGCGCATGCTTGCGCTGCTGGCCGAGCTGAAATCGGCCCACGCCATCCTGCTGGTCGAACACGACATGGACGCGGTGTTCCGCATCGCCGACACCATCACCGTGATGGTCAACGGCGCGGTGATCGCCAGCGGCAGCCCCGACTTCGTGCGCAACAGCCATGAAGTACAGGCCGCTTACCTCGGGGGTCATTGAGATGACGGGCACCGAACTGATCCTGGAGGCGCGCGACATCCACGCCTGGTACGGCTCCAGCCATGTGCTGCACGGCATCGCGCTGCAGATCGCCCGCGGCGAGACGGTGGGCCTGCTGGGCCGCAACGGCATGGGCAAGAGCACGCTGATCCGCACGCTGCTGGGCCATGTGCCGCAGCGTGACGGCCACATCGCCTTCTTCGGGCAAGACCTGTCGCGCGGCAAGCCGCACGAGGTGGCGCGCCTGGGCGTGGCCTACGTGCCCGAGGGCCGCGGCATATTCCCCAACCTGAGCGTGCGCGAGAACCTGGTGATGGCCGCCCGCCCGGGCCGCGACGGCCGCAGCAACTGGCCTTACGAACAGGTGCTCGACACCTTTCCGCGCCTGAAGGAGCGGCTGACCAACCTGGGCGCGCAGCTGTCGGGTGGCGAGCAGCAGATGCTGTCGATAGGCCGCGCGCTGATGACGCACCCCGCGCTGATCATCCTGGACGAGGCCACCGAAGGCCTGGCCCCGTTGATCGTGGCCGAGATCTGGCGCGTCATTGGAGAGATTCGCGGCGCGGGGATCGCCACGCTGATCGTCGACCGCGACTACCGCAAGGTGCTGGCCCGCGCCGACCGCGCGCTGGTGCTGCAGAAGGGCCAGGTGGTGCTGGCCGGCGAGGCCGACGCCGTGGCCGCCAGCCCGGCGCTGGCGGGCTTCCTGGGCGTCTGAGGCCCGTTGAAGTCTGCCGAGGCCCGCCGGCGCGGTCTCAATCGCCGGGAATGTGCGGCGGGTGCAGCTGCACCGGCTTGGCCGATTTCTTGCGCAGGCGGATGTTGATCATCTCGACCACCAGCGAGAACGCCATCGCGAAGTAGACGTAACCCTTGGGCACGTGGCTGTCGAAGCCTTCGGCCACCAGCACCACGCCGACCACCACCAGGAACGACAACGCCAGCATCTTGATGGTCGGGTGGTCGGACACGAAATGACCGATCGGCCGGGCGAACAGCATCATCAGCGCCACCGAGGCCACCACCGCGGCGATCATGATGCGCACGTCGTCGACCATGCCCACCGCAGTGATGATGGAGTCGAGCGAGAACACCAGGTCGACCAGCATGATCTGCAGGATCACGCCGGTGAAGGTGGCGCCGACGACGCCGGGGCCATGTCCCTCCTCGCCTTCGAGCGACTGGTGAATCTCGCTGGTGCTCTTCCAGATCAGGAACAGCCCGCCCAGGATCAGGATCAGGTCGCGGCCCGAGATCTCCTGGCCCAGCACCGTGAACAGCGGCGCCACCAGGCCGACGATCCAGGCCAGCACCAGCAGCAGGCCGATGCGCATGAACATCGCCATGAACAGGCCCAGGCGCCGCGCCAGCTCGCGCCGCGCCGGCGGCAGCTTGTCCACCAGGATCGAGATGAAGATGATGTTGTCGATGCCCAGCACCAGCTCCAGCGCCGTCAGGGTGGCAAAGGCAATCCAGGTCTGGGGGTTGGTCAGCAGTTCGAGCATGGCGGCGGGGCCCCTGGCCGAGAAGGAAAGGGCAAAACCGCGTATTTTCGCCGCAGTCGATTCACCGCACGCGCGACAGGTGTACCGCGGCCCGGACCGCGTGATCAGGACAAGCCGCTGCGACGCCGGTAGATGGTGTTGCGGCTGATGCCCAGCTGGCGCGCGGCGGCCGAGACATTGCCGTCCAGCGCGGCCAGCGTGCGCGCGATGGCCTGGCGCTCCAGGTCACGCATGTTGACGGGCGCAGTGGGCAGCGGGCAGCTGCGCTCGTCTGGCGCGCCAGCGCTGTCGTCGGTGCCGCCCGCCCAATCGGCGCCCGTGGCGACCTGCGCCGGTTCACCCTCGAAGCGCGCCATCACCTGCAGGCCGGACAACGACAGCATCTCCACCAGATCACCGCGCTGGCGCGCCGGGCGTGAAAACAGCGATTGCAGCCGGCGGTCGAACAACTCGCCGAAAGCCCGGCCCACCAGCGCCGCGCGTGGCAGGCACAGCAACCGCGCCGCCACCCGGTTGACGCCGGTGATGCGGCCCTCGGCATCCACCTGCAGCAGCCCCTCCATCGGCGTGCCCACCAGCTCGATGCGCGGATGGAAGTGCACCAGCAGCCGGTCGCGCGCGGGCGTGAACAGGCTGTTCTCGATCGCCGCGGCCGCATCCACCACCAGCGAGAAGATGTCGAAGGCCGGCACGTTGTCATAGGCGGTGATGTCGAGCGCGCCCAGCCGCTGGCCGCTGGGGCTGTCGATGGGCGCGGCCACGCAGAAGAACGCGCGCACGTTGTCGAAGAAATGCGCATCACGCCCCACCAGGTAGGGCAGGCCCTCGGCGATGGAGATGGCCGGCGCAGTGGTGCCCACACAACGCTCGGACACGTTCACGCCCTTGCGCGAGGCATGCAGCAGCATGGCCGGCGTGGCCGCCTCGTGGCACAGGCGGTCGATGATCACGCCGCTGGTGTTGAACAGCAGCACCGTGCAGCCGGTGCCACGCAGCGCATGGGCCAGGCGCTCGGTCTCGGGGCGGGCGCTGCGCACCAGTTCGCCGTGGCGATCGTCCAGCTCGGCCAGCATCGACCGCGAGACCAGCTCGAAGTTGATGCGCTCACCCTCGCGCATGCCGGCATCGCTGCAGCGTTGCCACGAGCGCAGCAACGGTGCTTCGTCGTCGCGCGGCTGTATCCAGGGCGACACGCGGTAGTGGCCACGCACGGTGCGCAGGCGTGCATGGAGATCGGAGATGCTGTTCATGCCTGTCCCGTCTGTCTCGGAGGTGGCTCAACTTTGGCCCGGGGCGGTGTTGCACGCTGCAACACCGGGTGGCCGGCCACGGCCCGACAAGGGCCCGCTGCGCACTGTAGGCAGCGCACGGGCCCCCGGCGAACTAGGGAAAGCCCGAGCCGTATGGACAAGCCGTGTGCCAACACCCAACATACGCAGACCGGCATGTCACGCCCTGCCGGCCGCAACGGCTGCAAGCCGCCCCCACGACGAGGAGACACAAGATGAAGATCACCCGATGGCTGGCCGCCACCGCCACACTGGCCGCCCTGGCCCAGCTGGGCACATCGCCCGCACTGGCGCAATCGGCTGAAGCGCTGAAGGCCGACGCCGGCACGCCCGGCGACATCCTGACCTACGGCATGGGCTACAACAACCAGCGCTACAGCCCGCTCAAGCAGATCAACACCAAGAACGCGTCCAAGCTGCAGCCCACGTGGGCCTACAGCCTGAACAACCCGCAAAGCCAGGAGAGCCAGCCCATCGTGCATGAGGGTGTGATGTACGTCACCACCTTCAACAGCACCGTGGCGCTCGATCCGCTGACCGGCAAGCAGCTGTGGAAGCAGGAGATCGAGCTGCCGCAGGACGTGTTCAAGTACGCCTGCTGCGGCATCCTGAACCGCGGCGCGGCCATCTATGACGGCAAGCTCTACCGCGTGACGCTGGACGCCCACGTCATGGCGATGGACGCCAAGACCGGCAAGCAGCTGTGGAAGATGAAGGCCGCCGACTACCAGGACGGCCATGCCATGACCAGCGCGCCGCTGATCGCCGGCGGGGTGGTGATCACCGGCATCGCCGGTGGCGAGTACGGCACGCGCGGCTTCATCGACGGCTGGGACCCGGCCACCGGCAAGCACCTGTGGAAGTTCTACACCACCGCCGCGCCCGATCAGAAGGGCGGCAACACCTGGCCCGGCGACACCCACAGCAAGGGCGGCGCCCCCACCTGGCTGACCGGCGCCTACGACCCGGATCTGGATCTGGTGTACTGGGGCACCGGCAACGGCGGCCCGTGGAACCCGCAGGTGCGCCTGGGCGACAACCTCTACATCTGCTCGGTGGTGGCCATCCGTCCGAAGACCGGCGAGCTGGTCTGGCACTACCAGTTCAGCCCCAACGACCCGTACGACTACGACGCCACCGAGGTGGGCATGCTGGTCGACATCAAGATCGACGGCCAGCCGCGCAAGGTGCTGGCGCAGGCCAACCGCAACGGCTTCTTCTACGTGCTCGACCGCGCCAACGGCAAGCTGCTGGCCGCCAACCCGTACGTGAAGGTGAACTGGGCCGAGAAGATCGACATGGCCACCGGCCGCCCGGTCGAGAGCGACGTGACCCGCCGCGCCCGTGCCGGCGAGGACGTGGAAGTCTGGCCCTCGGTGCTGGGCGGCAAGAACTGGACGCCGATGTCCTGGAACCCGACCACCGGCCTGGCTTATGCCAACACGCTGAACATGTCGTGGCCGTACCAGATCGCCAAGCAGGATTACAAGCGCGGCGAGTGGTACGTGGGCGTCAACCTGCGCGGCGTCAACTTCACCAAGGGCCAGACGCACGGCTACCTCAGCGCCATCGACCCGATGACCGGCAAGAGCAAGTGGCAGATGGCCTGGCCGGGCCAGCCCAGCATGGCGGGCACCCTGTCCACCGGCGGCGGGCTGGTGTTCACCGGCGCGGCCACCGGCGAGTTCATCGCGGTGGATGCCAACAACGGCAAGAAGCTCTACGAGTTCAACGTCGGCACCGGCATCATCGGCCTGCCCGTCACCTGGGAGCACAAGGGCAAGCAGTACGTGACCATCGTGGCCGGCGCCGGCGGCGTATGGGCGGTGCTGGGCGACGAGCGCATGGCGGCCACCCCTGCGGGTGGGTCCGTTTGGACCTTCGCCTTGAAATGACCCCCCCCCGAAGCGCCTTTGGCGCTCCCCCCCAGGGGGGCGCCGCTGGCGGACCGGCGAAGCCGGCTCCGCGGCGGCCGCTTGGTTTCTCAGCGTGCGTGCGGATGGCGGGGCTGCTGCTGGCCCTGCCGGTGGCCGGGCTGGCGCAGGCCACAGCGGGCAAGTTCGAGCCGGCGCAGATCGAGGCCGGGCGCGCGCAGTTCCACCGCACCTGCGCCCAGTGCCACGGGCGCAACATGATCAACGCCGGCACCACGGTGTACGACCTGCGCAAGTTCCCGGTCGATCAGCCCGAGCGCTTTCAGCACAGCGTGACCAACGGCAAGGGCAACATGCCCTCGTTCAAGGAAGCGCTCACGCCCGAGCAGATCGCCGTGCTGTGGGCCTACATCGGCAGCCGTGGTGGCAAAGAGAACTAGCGCGCGCCGCCTGGCGCCGCTGGTGTGGGCCGTCGGCCTGCTGTGCGGCGCCGCGTGGGCCCAACCCGTGCCGCTCACCGTGTGCGTATCGGCCGACAACCCGCCGCTGTCGCACCTGGTGGGCCGGCAGCCGCGCGGCCTGGACCTGCGCATCGCGCAGGCCGCGGCCGACGCGCTGGGCCGCCCGCTGAAGGTGCTGCCCTTCGAGACCTCGTTCGAGAAGGAAAGCTCGCTGGCCCGCGAGGTGTCGGCCTTGCTGTCGGCCGGCCTGTGCGACGCGGCCAGCGGCTTCCCGCTGCTGGCCGGTGATTTTGCGGCGGCCGCGGGAGACAAGTCGCGCACGCCCGACTATCCCGGCGCCAAGCGCAAGCGCGAACGACCTTTCATCGCCTTGCAGTCGCTGGCGCCCAGCCGCGCCTACTTCAGCGCGGCGCTGGGCGTGGTGCAGCCGGCCGGCGCGCCACCGCTGAACCACCTGGGCGACCTGGGTGAGCGGCGCATCGGCGTGGTCTCGGGCACGCTGGGCGGCGCCGTGGCGATGGGCTGGAAGCAGGGCGCGCTGCGCAGCCGGCTGGTGTCGCTGGGCCAGAAGGAGCAACCGCTGGACGAACTGGCCGCCGCGCCGGCGGCCGGCGCCACGACGCGCCGCTTCGATGGCGTGCTGATGCCGCTGGCGCTGTTCGACGGCTGGATGGTGCAGCACCCGCGCGCGCCGCTGGTGGCGGCCGGCTGGCAGCGCTCGATCGGGGTGAACCTGGGCTTCGTCACGCTGGCCAGCGACACCACCGTGCGGCCGGCACTCGATGCGGTGATCAGCCGCGCGCTGGCCGATGGCAGCCTGCCACGCTGGGCCGCCGAAGAGGGCGTGACCTGGTCGGCCCCCGGGCAGCCCGAGGTGACACGCGGCCCCAACCTGGCCGATCTGACCAGCGACTGATCCGCAGCGCCGCCGCGCTGCCGTCGCTGCCATCACATCCACGCACCGGCAACCGCCGGTCAGGCCCCGCTCAATGGCCGGCAGCCACCCCGTAGAAGCCGGCGCTGGCGCCATCGCGCTCGCGCAGCAGCCGGCAGGTGTCGCCGCCCCGCGCCAGGCCATCGGCGGCCAGCGGCTGGGCCACCACGTGATAACCGGCCGGCAGATCGACCAGCAGCAGGCCTTGCACCTGCCGGCAATCGTCGACGGCCTCGCACTTGCCGGGCACCGGCCGCTGCTGCGTGACCAGGCAGCCGGCCTGGTTGAGCACCATCGCCGAGCCGGCCGCCGCCGCCAAACTGGCCAGCGTCGCCTGCTCGGCCTGGGCCTGGAACTCGACCAGCGCCGGCAGCGCGGCCACCGAGGCGGTGCCGGCGATGGTGATGGCGGCGAGCTGCTCGACCAACGTGAAGCCGCGTGGACGACGCTGCATGGTGACCCCGATGGTGTTGAACATCCGACCCCGAGTGTGCTGCGGGCGGCCGCCGCGGCCCATCCCGGGCCTGCACGGAGCGTCCCCCCGGATCGTGGGGGGCGCCACCGCTAGTCGGCGACGATCTTCAGGAACAGGTCGCGGTCGGGCGAGAAGTTGGCGTGCAGCGGCAGCAGCGCGCCGCCCAGCGCGCGCGCGTCGGAGCCGATGGTGCCGGGCAGCAGCGCGGGGCGGGTGACGCCTTCCCAGCTGTAGCGGTTCAGCGCCGCGTCGAGCGCGGCCACCAGCGCGGCCTGCAGTTCGCGGCTGAACGAGCCGTCGACGATCACGCTTTCCAGGTCGAGCAGACAGGCCGCGCTGTTGATCGCCAGCGCCACCGCGGCCGCGGCCTGCTGCAGCCAGGCCTCGGTGTGTGCGCGCCACGGGGCCTGCAGCGCACGCGCATCGGCCACCGCGCCGATGGCCAGCCCGGCCGCGTGATACAGCAGCTCGAGGTTGAGCAGCGAGGCCACGCTCAGCAACTGCGGCGGTGCCGGCAGGCCGGCCGACGACGCCCCCTTGCCGCCGCCGGCTTCGATGCGCGCCGCCGCGGCCAGCGCCAGCGGCAGCGAGCCGATCGCGCCGGCGTTGCCGTGCAGCCCGGCGCGCAGATGGCTGTCGAGCACCAGGCCGCCGCCGATGAAGGTGTCGACGAAGACGTAGAGAAAGCTGGAGATGCTGCGCCCGCGCCCGGCCACCAGCTCGGCCACGCAGGCGGCCGCGGTGTCCTTGAGCAGCGACACCGGCCAGTCGGTGAGGGTCGCCACCTCGGCGTGCAGGTCGATGCCGGGCCAGCGCGCGGCCACCTCGGGCGGCATGTCCAGCAGCGTCTGCCAGCCGCCCAGGCTGAAGGGCGCGGCGATGCCCACGCCCTGCACCCGGTCGAGCTCGACCGTCGACAGCCCGGCGCGGATCTCGGCCAGCCGCGCACCGATCTCGGCCAGCAACGCCGTGGGATCGGGGTAGCGGTACTCCGATGTCCAGCGCCGTCGCACCGCGCCGGCAAAGTCGACCAGCAGCACGTCCACGCTGCGCCGGCCCACCTTGATGCCCACGGCAAACGCGCCGTCCGGGTTCAGCGACAGCGGCACGGAAGGCTGGCCCACCTTGCCACGCTGTGGCTCACCGCGCAGCAGCAGGCCGTCGGCTTCCAGCCGCTTGCTGATCATCGACACCGTCTGCGCGGTCAGGTGCGTCAACCGGGCGATCTCGGCGCCGGGCAGCGCGCCATTCAGGCGGATGGCCTGCAGCACCACCCGCTCGTTGTACTGGCGCAACCCGCCCTGGCTGGAGCCGCGGGGTTTCAGCCGTTGCGATCCCGCCTCGGCGCGGCCGGCGGCATCAGGCACGTAGCGCCTCGCCGATCACACCCTTCTTGAGGATGACGTTGGCATAGGGCTGCAACTCGCCGGTGTGCACGATGGCAAACGCGGTCTTCACGCGGTCGTAGAAGGCGAAACGGTCCATGGCTTCGCATTGTCCGGGCTGCACATGGCCGCCGGCTTCCAGTGCACCGATCACCTCGCGCTGCAGGCCGCTGCAATAGCCCTCGGGCGTGTGGCACACCTTCATGTAGGCCACCGGCCGCGCGACCGCCGCGTCCAGCGGCAGCAGCGACAGCACCGCCTCACAGGCGCGCTGAACGCCCGCGCCGGGCAGGCTGATCACCGGCTTGCCCCGTCCTAAGCTGGCGGCGGTGAAGTTGGCGTCGGCCATCACGATCTCGTCGCCGTGACCCATCTCGGCCAGCACCTTCAGCAGCTCGGGGCTCAGCAACGGGTCGATGCCTTTCAACATGATCGTGGCACCTTGGTCAGGCCAGACATTCAGCGGGGATCTGCTCGGGCGGCATCGCGCCGGTCATCACCGCCACCGTGTCGCTCATGCTGATCTTCTTCGGGTTCAGCACCGCGCAGCGCTTGCCCAGCCGCGCCACGTGGATGCGGTCGGCGATCTCGAAGACATGCGGCATGTTGTGGCTGATCAGGATCACCGGCAGGCCCTTGTCGCGCACGCGGCGGATCAGCTCGAGCACCATGTTGCCCTCCTTGACGCCCAGTGCGGCGGTGGGCTCGTCGAGGATCACCACATGCTCGGCAAACGCCGCCGAACGGGCCACGGCCACGCACTGGCGCTGGCCACCCGACAGCGTTTCCACCGCCTGCGTCATCGAGCGGATGCCGACCTTCAGCTCGTTCATGCGCTCGATGCTTTGCGCCAGCATCTTCTTCTTGTCGAGCATGCGCAGCACGTTGCCGAGGAAGCCCTCTCGCCGCAGCTCGCGGCCGAGAAACAGGTTCTCGGCGATGGTCATGGCCGGGGCCACCGCCAGGTCTTGATACACCGTCTCGATGCCGACGCGGCGCGCATCGATCGGGCTCTTGAAGTGGATGGGCTTGCCGTCCAGCTCGATGCTGCCCTGGTCGGGAATCGTCGCGCCCGACAGCGCCTTGATCAGGCTGGACTTGCCGGCGCCGTTGTCGCCGATCACCGCCAGGATCTCGCCGGCACGCAGCTCGAAGTCGGCGCCATCCAAGGCGGTGACCTGGCCGTAGCGCTTGACCAGGCCGGTGGCCTTCATCACGATTCTGTTGGAAGTCATGTCCTGCCTTTTGAAGAGGAGCCGGTCGGCGCCGGGCCGCCCCAAGGCGACCGGCACCCCCTCGGGGGGTGGCTTCGGTACCCCGAAGCCGGGGGTTGCATGTCTAGCGGGCGCTCTTGCGCGACAACTGATCCACCGCCACCGCGGCGATCACCAGGATGCCGGTGATCAGCACCTGGTAGACCGAGGCCACGCCCATCAGCGTGAGGCCGTTGCGCAGCACGCCCACCACCACCGCACCCACCAGCGTGCCCAGGATCACGCCGCGCCCGCCGAACAGGCTGGTGCCGCCCAGCACCACCGCGGTGATGGCGTCCAGGTTCTCGGTCTGGCCGGCGTTGGGGTCGCCCACGCCAGTGCGCGCCACGCTCAGCAGCGAGGCGATGCCGTAGAACACGCCGGCCAGCACGTACACGCCCAGCAGCACCCGCTCGGTGGGGATGCCGGTCAGCCGCGTCGCTTCGGGGTTATTGCCCACCGCGTAGACATGTCGGCCGGCCGCCGTCTCGCGCAGCCAGAACCACACGCCCAGGTACAGCGCGATCATCAGCACCACGCCGAAACCCACCTCGGTGCCGGCCAGGTTGAAGGTATTGCCCAGCCAGGTCATGGCCGCCGGCACCTCGGTCACCGTCTGCGCGTTGGAGTACAGCTGGGTGATCGCGAAGGCGATGTTCAGTGTGCCCAGCGTGACGATGAACGGCGGCAGCTTGATGCGCGTGACCAGCAGGCCGTTGAGCAGCCCGAAGCCCGCCGTCACGCCGATGCCGCACAGGATGGCCAGCGGCGCGGGCACGCCGAAGTCGGCCGCAACCTTGGTCATCACGATGCTGCCCAGCGCCATCACCATGCCGCAGGACAGGTCGATGCCCGCGGTCAGCACGATCAGCGTCTGGCCGATCGCGATCACGCCCACCACCATCACCTGCTGCAGGATCAGGCTGAGGTTGCTGCCAGTGAGAAAGCGGTCGCTCTGCGTCGCAAAGAAGGCGCAGGCAATCAGCAGCGCGATGAAGGGGCCGAGCTGGCCGATCGGAGGGAGCTTCATGTCAACAGCCTCGGTGGGTGGAAAAACGCAACAGACGCCAAATCACGCCGATCGGGCAAGGCGCGCGAAGCAGCGCCCCTCAAGCAGACGCCGCGGGACCGGCTCTGCCGGCCCGCTGGGGCCGCCCCCTTGAGGGGGATCGCCGAAGGCGCTTCGGGGGAGGGCTATTTCTTTCCCCAGCAGAGGTCGGTGCCGGTCTTGACGTCCTTGCTGTCCACCCCGGCCATGGCCGTGGCGGCGATCAGCGTGACGCCGGTGTCGGTGTAGCCGGCCACCTTCTTGCCGGACGTGGCGTACTCGATGCCGGCCTCCACGCCCATCGCGGCCATCTTCAGCGGGTACTGCTGGCTGGTGGCGGCGATCACGCCCTTGCCCACGTCCTTGATGCCGTCGCAGCCGCCATCCACCGAGACGATGACCACGCCCTTGTCCTTGCCGGCCTTCTTCAAGGCGTTGAAGGCACCGGCCGCAGCGGGCTCGTTGATGGTGTAGACCAGGTTCACGTCGCCGCTCTTCTGCAGGCAGTTCTCCATCGCGGTCTGGCCCTTGGCGCGGTCACCGAAGCTGTCGGCCATGCAGACCACGCTGGCGTCCTTGCCCAGCTCGTTGCTCTTGGCGTCGGGCGCGGCCAGGCCGAAGCCCTTCAGGAAGCCGTTGTGGCGCTGCGCGCCCACCGGGTGGCCGGGAAACAGATCGAGCATGACGATCCTGGCGGGCTTGCCGCCCAATGCCGCCTTGGCGTACTGGCCGATCAGCACGCCGGCCTGGTAGTTGTTGGTGGCGAACAGCGCGTCGGTGGCTTCGACCGGATCGGTCGGGCTGTCGAGCGCAATCACCATCACGCCCTTGGCGCGCGCCTTCTTGATCGCCGGCACGATGGCCTTGCTGTCGCTGGGCGTGATCAGGATGGTCTTGGCGCCGGCGGCGATCATGTTCTCGATGTGCGCGATCTGGCCGGCGTTGTCGCCGTCGGTCTTGCCGGCGCCGGTCAGCAGCTTGGCGCCTTTGGCCTTGGCGGCTTCGGCGGCGCCTTCCTTCATCTTCACGAAGAACGGGTTGGTCTCGGTCTTGGTGATCAGGCCGATCACCGGCTGGGCCTGGGCGAACACCGCGCCGGCGGCCAAACACAACACGGAAGCGATCAGAGGGGTGCGCATGGAACAGTCTCCTGGAGAGGGGTGGGGCCGCTCGCATCGGTGGCCGCTGCCGTTGGGGATTCAACGGATGGCGTCATTCTGCCCACCGTGATTTAATAAATCAAGTTGATTGATTAATGGATAACCCCAAGGAGTCCCCCATGTTCATCGTCTGCGGCGAGGCCTTGTTCGACGTGTTCTCCACCGGCGCCACGCCCACCGGCCTGGGCTTCGACGGCCGCATCGGCGGCTCGCCGTTCAACGTGGCACTGGGCCTGGCGCGGCTGGGCCAGACTGTGGGCTTCTGCGGCGGCATCGGCACCGGCTTTGCCGGTGACCGGCTGATGCAGGCGCTGGCCGACGAGGGCATCGCCGCCGACGCGGTGGCGCGGCTGGACGCGCCCACCACGCTGAGCCTGATCGGGCTGGATGCGCGCGGTGTGCCGTCGTACGCCTTCTACGGCCACGGCGCGGCCGACCGGCTGCTGCGGCCCGAGCACCTGGCCGCCATCCCGGCCGCCGCCAAGGCGTTCCACTTCGGCAGTTATGCGATGGTGGTGCAGCCGGTGGGTGCCACCCAGCGTGCGCTGGTCGAGCGTGAACACAAGCGTTGCCTGATCAGCTACGACCCCAACATCCGCACCAACGTCGAACCCGATCTGGCGGTGTGGCGCGACACGCTGCAGTGGATGCTGCCGCGCACCCACCTGCTGAAGGTCAGCGACGAGGACCTGGCACTGCTCTACCCCGGCCGGCCGCTGGCGCAGTTCGCCGCCGAGGCACTGGCCGCTGGTACACCGCTGGTGGTGATCACCCGTGGCGGCGAAGGTGCCATCGGCTACACCCGCCACGGCAGCGTGCAGATGCCGCCGGTGCGGGTGGACGTGATCGACACGGTGGGCGCGGGCGACACCTTCCAGGCCGCGCTGCTGACCTGGGCCGCCGAGACTGGCCGGCTCACGCCTGATGCCTTTCGGCAGATCGACCTGGCAGCGCTGCGCGAGGCACTGGCCTTTGCCGCGCAGGCCGCGGCGCTGACCTGCAGCCGCCGCGGCGCCGACCTGCCCCGGCGCGCCGCGCTGCCGGCGCTGGGCTGAACGGCCGCGTCACAGGCGCCGGTGTGCCAGCGCCGGCAGTTGTTGCCGCACGCTGGCGATGCGCTCACGGCTCATCGCTCCGGCCACCACCGCCTCGCCCTCGTCCTGGCAGGCCAGCAACTCGCCCCAGGGGTCGCACAACAGGCTGTGGCCCCAGGTGCGGCGGCCGTTTTCATGCAGGCCGCCCTGTGCCGGCGCCAGCACGTAACACTGGTTCTCGACCGCGCGGGCGCGCAGCAGCAGCTCCCAATGCGCCGCACCGGTGGTGTGGGTGAAGGCCGAGGGCACCACGATCAGGTCGCAGGGCCCCTTGGGATCTCGCATCAGCGCGCGGTACAGCTCGGGGAAGCGCAGGTCGTAGCAGACCGACAGGCCCACGCGCCAGCCGTCCACGGCTATCGTCACCGCCGTGCTGCCGGCCTGCAGCGCGCGGCCCTCGTCGTAGCGCTCACGGCCGTTGTCGAAGGCGAACAGGTGGATCTTGTCGTAGCGCGCCACCCGCTCGCCATCGGGTCCCCACACCAGGCAGGTGTTGCGCACCCGCTCGGGGTCGTCGGTCTTGAGCGGCAGCGTGCCACCGATCACCCACAGGCCCAGCCGCTGCGCGGCCGCGGCCAGGTGGGCCTGGATGGGGCCATCGCCATCCGCTTCGGCAATGGCCAGCTTGTCGCGGTCGTTGCGGCCCAGCAGGCAGAAGTATTCGGGCAGCGCCACCAGCCGCGCGCCGCCATCGGCGGCCTGCTGCATCAGCCGGCCGGCCGCCGCCAGGTTGCTGGCCACATCGGGCGTGGACACCATCTGCAGGGCGGCCACGTTCAGGGTGTCGGTCATGGCCCAAGGCCTTTCACGGAGGGTTGCGGGGCGCGGCGGCCGCTGCGGCTGGCGCCGCCGTCGCCGGGGCATCGGGCGCGGCCGAGGCGGGCAGCGGATCGAGCAGCTTGCGCTCGATGCGCTGAACTTGTGGATCGTCCCACTGCCCGGTGATGTGGAACTCGCGCGCGCTGGCCTGGCGCAGCGGCTCGCGCAGCAGCCACTGGCCGAGGAAGGCGCCCAGCCCCACCGCCGGGTTGATGGCGGCATAGGCCAGCGAGGCGCTGGCGGTGTTCAGCTCGGGCAGCACCACCACCTGCAGGTTCTGCGTCTCGCGGGCAATGTCGGCGCTGCCGGCCATCAGCACCAGCGCCTGCAGGCCGCGCAGGCGCAGGTTCTCGGTGTGCGCCACGCCGTTGGCGATGAGCACGTCGCCGGTCAGGTTGTCGAAGGCGAAGCCCGCCTGGAACACGTCGCGAAAGTCCAGCAGCAGGCGCCGCGGCAGCGCCTGCAGGCTCAACACGCCCAGCAGCCGCGCCGCACCCGCATCGGCCTTCAGGAACTGGCCCGATTCCAGCGCCAGCGCCAGCCGCCCGCCCAGCGTGGGCAGGTCGAAATCCAGCGGCGAGCCGTCCCAGCCCAGCGTGCCCTTCATCTGGCCCTTGGCCCCGCGCACCACACGGCCAAAGCCCAACCGCTGCAGCAGCGCGCCGCCGTCGTCGATGTCGAGCTTGAACTCCATCAGCATGCGCCGGCGCGGGCTGTCCGCTGCACCGGTCGCCACCGGCACCGCCTGCCAGCGGCCGGTGGCGGCCAACCGCGCGTCGGGGTTGGTCAGCTGCAGCCGGTTCAGCTGCCATTCAGGCACCTGGGCGCGTGCGCCCGGCGCGTCGCCCCCAGCGCGGTTGACGGCCTCCACCGCCAGCCGGCCCAGCTTCTTGCCACGCAGCTCAAAATCCTCGATCTCGATGTCCAGCGCCGGCACGCCGGCCGGTGCGCGCTCGAGCAGGCCGGCCATCGAGTCGGCCACCGTCTGCGCCTCGGCCGGCGGCAGCGACAACCGCGACAAGCGCGCCTTGATGCGGCCCTGCGCCCCGGCCGACGCCGGCTCGCGGTACTCCAGCGTGCCGGCGGTCTGGTCGGCCTGCACCAGCACGCGCCAGACCTCGTCGCCCGGTGCCACCAGGTGCTGCAGGTCGAGGGTGACGCCGCTCAGCCGCCGCCCGCCCGCCAGCAGCTCGGGCGTGTTGAGCTGCACCCGCTGCGGCAGCCACGGGCTGTCGGCGGCCGCGGCGACCGTGGGCGTGGCGCGGCCGCTGGCGTCGGCCAGCGCGCTGCGCCAGGCATCCAGGTCCAGCCGCGGCAGCGCCAGCACCGCACGGCCGCCTGGCACCGGCTCGGGCAGCGGCGCATCCCATGACCAGGCGCTGCGTTGCAGACGCGGTCCGGCGGACGTGGTCTCGACCAGCGCGCTGCCCTTCAGCGCGCCCAGCGCCAGCCGCCACAGGTCGCGCACCGGGCCGCCGTTGGCAGCGCGGGCATCGGGCGCGCTGCCCGCACGGGATTCGGGCACGCTGCCGGCGCGCAGCACCATCACCGCGTCGGCCGGCTTTTTCAGGGGCTCGGGCAGGTCGATGGCCAGGCCTTGCAGGTTGCTCGCCAGCTGCCAATCGGCGCGGCCGCCCGCCACACCCAGCTGCAGCTGGTACGCCGCCTGGCCTTGCAGCCGCTGGGCGAGGCGTTGCGCCGCGCCGGGCTCGGCCGCGCGGCGCAGTGCGTCGGCGCTGGCGCTGCCGTTGATGGCAAAGCGCAGGCGGCCATCGGCCTGGCTGCCGCCGTCGATCACTGCCTCGCCGCCCAGCAGCTGCGCACGCACACCGGCCACCTGCACCCCCTTGTGGGTGATGTCGACCCGCCCTCGGGCGCCGGCCAGCAGCAAGCCGTCGGGCCGCAGCCGCAGGTCGTTGCCGGCCAGCTGCAGGCTGGCCTTGAGCGCACTGTCGGCGGTGCGCGCCAGCGGGATGTTCAAGCCCAGCCGCAGCTCGGCCGTGCCGGTGGCGCTGGCGGCATCCAGCGCATGGTCGGTCCAGTCGGCCAGCGGCGTGCTGCGCAGGTAGCGCAGCAGGTCGGCCGCCGGGCCGCGGGCCTGGCCTTCCACCTCCAGCAGCGCGTGGTCGGACAGCGCGCGGATGCGGCCCTGCACCTCGGCCAGCTCGGTGCCCCACAGCCGGCCGCTGGCCTGCTGGAAACGCATTGAATCGCGCTCGAACACCAGCTCGCCGCTGACGTCGGTGAAGGCCGGCCAGGGGGACTCCCAGGCCGGCTCGGTGGCGCCCGCCTGTCCCGCGGGCACCGAGGGCACCGGCGCCAGCGTCACGCCCTGCACCTGGCCGGCGATGCGGAACTCGCCGTCGCGCCGGTTGACGAACGGAAAGTCCCACAGGTCACCCTTGACGCCGAAGGCCACGTTGCGGATCTCGCCACCCTGCACCGCGCGCTGCACCCAGCTGCGGGTGTGCGCGCCAATGCCCAGCGGCAGGTAGCGCGCCACCGCCAGCGCGCGGCCCTCGGCCAGCGTGCCCTGCAGCGCCAGCACCCCGGGATAGCGGCCGGCCTTGCCGAAGCCGGTGTCGGCGCCGGTCTGCCAGGTGGCGTTGAAGGCGCCGCGCGCGTCGGCGTTCTCGAAGCGCGCGTTGAGCACCTTCACCTCGATGCGCGGCGGCGCCTCGCTAGCCGGGGCCGGGGCTGAGCTGGGCGCACCGGGCCGGGCGGGCGCGGGCGCTGCGGCGTCGATGCGCCACTGCAGTTGCGCACTGAATTGCGCCAGCGGCACCGCCGCCTGCTCGAACACGCCAGGCAGGTCGACCTCGCCATCGGCCAGTGTCAAGTCGGCCTGGCCGCCGGTCTCGCTGGCGCTGATCTCCAGATCGGCGCCGCGCCAGCCCGGACGGCCGATGCCACCGGGCTCGGGCGACGGCGCCGCGGCGATCGCCAGGCCCTTGACGCTGGCGCGCGCCGAATAACTGCGCGGTGCGTCCAGCGGCCCGGCCCAGCGCGCCTTCAGCGCACCCACCGTGCCCTCGGGGTTGAGCTGCTGCAGCAGCTGGCGCAGTCCGGCGCCGATGGGCAGGCGCTCGCCCAGTTCGGCCAGCAGCGCCAGGTCGAGCCGGTCGGCGCTGAACTCGCCGCCGTCCACCGGGCGAGGCGCCGCAGAGGCTGCAGCAGCCGAAGGCGCCGCAGAAGCGGCCGCAGAGACCGCCCCGGCCACGCCCACCGGCGCCGCCGACTGCTGCCACTGCAGCGCCATCTGGCTGGGCGCCCAGACGTCGCCATCGGCGGTGGTGAAGCCCAGGCCCTGGATCGCCAGCCGGGTGCCGCCGGCCTGGCGCTCGGCCACGAAGCGGCCGGTCAACGTGGTCAGCGCCACCGGCTCCAGAGCCGGGTCCAACCGCACCGACACGTTGCGCAGCGCCGCGTCCAGCGTCAGCGCCTGCGGCAGGCCGCGGTCCCAATCCACCCAGGCGCGCAGCGCGGCCTCGCCCTGCTGCAGGTCGATCGGCAGGTCGACATGGCGGCGCAGCTGCGACACGTCGGCGCGTGGCAGCTGCGCAAACAGCGTGCCCTTCCAGCGCTGCCAGTCACCGGCGCGCGACAGCAGCGCGCCACGCGCCTGGCCCACGATCGAGAAACGATCACCCCAGTCGGCGGGCGGCGTGGCGTCGAGCCGCAGCTCGTGGCGGCGGCCGCGGTTGCGCAGCAGCAGCTGCACCTCGCTCAGCTGCAACGGCGGCGCGGCGCGCTGCTCGTCCACCCAGCGCAGCGTGCCGCCGCGGATCAGCACCTCGTGCTGCTCGAAGAGCCAGTCGGCCGCCTCGCTGCCATCCACCGACGCCCCGGCCGATGCCATGTCGAGCCCACCCACCGACCAGCGGCCCCGCGCATCGCGCCGCACCTCCAGCCGCGCGTCCTCGATCAGCAGCTGGTCGAAGCGCAGCCGCAGCGCCAGCATGGACGGCACCGACAGCGCCGCCGACACCCGGGGCAGGCGCAGCGCGTCGCGGCCGAGCGCATCGCGCAGCACCACGTCGTGCAGGGTGAAGGCCGGCACCCAGCCCGAGCTGTGCACGGCGATGCGGCCGATCTGCACCGGATGCCCCAATGCCCGCGCGGCCTGTGCCTCCACCTGCGGGCGCCATTCGTCCAGACGGGGCAGAATCAGCCAGTGAAGTGTCAGCCAGGCCAGCAGGGCCAGGCTCCACGTCAACAACAACAGCCCCAGCGTGATGCGCCAGGCCCCGTGCCAGAGCACGCGCCAGGGAGCGTGCCAGAAAGGGCGCGCGCGGCCATCGGCCGAGGCGCGCACCGCAGCAAACATCGTCGAGAGGGGCATGGATGAGGAGCGAGAACCGGCGCGCAGCGATGGACCACCGCCTGCGCAGGCCTAGCGGTGCGATGCGCTGCGGCAGCAGTGGCCCGGGCTGCGGCTCAATCTAGCACAGAGCCCCGGCGCGACCATGGGTTCCGAACTTCACCCAAGCGACACACCGGGCGTCCCGATCCGGGCCGCGGCCGACCACAGCCGATTCGTGCAGCGCATCCGCCGGCGTTATGCCGCGGAGCTGCCGCTGCTGCCACCGGGCCTGCCCGATGCGCCCGTCATCAGCGCGCTGGTGCAGCGGCTGCAGGCCGACGGCCGGCCGCTGCCCTCGGCGCTGCGCGTGGCGCGCCAGTTGGTGCTCGAGCGCCTGGCGGTGCTGGACGTGGAACAGGCCGCGCCGATGGAACACGTCACCCGCGCGATGACGGCGCTGGCCGCGGCCACGCTGGAGATCGCGCTGGCCGCCGCCCGCGCCGAAGAAGACGCCCGCTGCGGCGCACCGCTGGATGCCCAGGGCCAGGTGATCGACTTCTGGATCGTCGGCATGGGCAAGCTCGGCGCCCACGAGCTGAACGTCTCGTCCGACATCGACCTGATCTACGTCTACGAGGACGACGGGCACACCAGCGGCCCCGTCAAGATCAGCGCGCACGAGTACTTTGCCAACGTCGCCAAGCGGCTGTACGCGCTGATCGGCGACACCACTGACGACGGCTTCGTCTTCCGCGTCGACCTGGCGCTGCGGCCCAACGGCAACTCGGGCCCGCCGGTGGTCAGCATGGGCATGCTGGAAGAATACTTTCTGGTGCAGGGCCGCGAGTGGGAACGCTTTGCCTGGCTCAAGAGCCGGGTGGTGGCGCCGGCCGCGTCGGTGGCCTCGGGCCGGGCGCTGCCGCTGCGCAGCCTGGTCAGCGCCTTCGTCTACCGCCGCTACCTCGACTACGGCATCTTCGAGGGCCTGCGCCAGCTGCACCGCAAGATCCGCGAAGAAGCCCAGCGCCGAGCCGCCGGCCGGCCCGAGCGCGCGAACGACGTCAAGCTGTCGCGCGGCGGCATCCGCGAGATCGAGTTCATCGTGCAGTTGCTGCTGGTGGTGCGCGGTGGGCAGTACCCCGAGATCCGCACCCGCAGCACGCTCAAGAGCCTGCACAAGCTGGCCGCGCGCGGGCTGATGAAGCCCGACACCGCGGTCAAGCTGGGCGAGGCCTATGTCTTCCTGCGCCAGGTGGAGCACCGCATCCAGTACCTGGACGACCAGCAGACCCATCTGCTGCCCACGCACGATGGCGACCTGGCCTGGATCGCCGCGTCGATGGGGCTGTCGGTCTGCAAACCCGAAGCCTGCGAACTGCTGGACCGGCTGTGCGAGATCCGCGAGTTGGTGGCCAACGAGTTCGACGCGCTGCTGCACGACGGGCAAGATCCGGCGGCCAACGGCAACCGCAACGGCTGCAAGAACTGCGGCCCCGGCCCGCTACCCATCGACAGCGATCTGCTGCTCGACAAGCTGCCCTCGGGCCTGGGCGCGCGCGTGGCGAAATGGCGCGAGCACCCGCGCGTGCTGGCGCTGCGCGAAGAGGCCCGGCTGCGGCTGGGCAAGCTGGTGCAGCGCGCCGCCGCCTGCATCGCCGACGACACCTGCACCGAGGCCAGCACGCTGCGCTTCATCGACTGGCTGGAGCCGCTGCTGCGCCGCGACAGTTACCTGGCGCTGCTGGCCGAGCGGCCCGAGGTGCTGCGCCGGCTGCTGCGCCTGCTGGGCCTGGCGCGCTGGCCGATGCAGTACCTGATGCGCCACCCGGGCGTGATCGACGAGCTGGCCGATCCGCGCCTGCTCAACGAGCGCTTCAACCCGGCCGAGTACATCGCCGACCTGGAAGGCCGCCACAGCGCCTGGCAACGCGCTGGCGAGGACAACGAGGACGCACTGCTCGACACGTTGCGCCATGCCCACCATGCCGAGGTGTTCCGCACGCTGGTGCGCGACGTCGAGGGCCTGATCACCGTCGAGCAGGTGGCCGACGACCTGTCGGCGCTGGCCGATGCCACGCTGGATTGCACGCTGCGCTGGGCCTGGCCGCGGCTGCGCCAGCACCACCGCGCGAGCCCCAACTTCGCCGTCATCGCCTACGGCAAGCTCGGCGGCAAGGAGCTGGGCTACGGCAGCGACCTCGACGTGGTGTTCCTCTACGACGATGCCGACGAAGCCGACGCCGACCGGGCGCAGGAGGTCTACGGCCACTTCGTGCGCAAGCTGATCACCTGGCTGACGCTGCGCACCGCCGCCGGCGAGCTGTTCGACATCGACACCGCGCTGCGGCCCAACGGCAACTCCGGGCTGCTGGTCACCTCGATCAACAGCTTCGAGCGTTACCAGGTGGGCCGCGGCGGCAACACCGCCTGGACCTGGGAGCACCAGGCGCTGACCCGCGCGCGCTTCTGCGCCGGATCGCCCGCGCTGGCGCAGCGCTTCGACGCGGTGCGGCGCCAGGTGCTGGCCGCCCCGCGCGACCCCGCGGCGCTGCGGCGCGAGGTGCTGGAGATGCGCGAGAAGGTGCGCAGCGCGCGGCCGGTGCGCGCCGGCCGCTTCGACGTCAAGCACAGCCCCGGCGGCATGATGGACGCCGAGTTCGCGATGCAGTACCTGGTGCTGGCCGAGGGGCAGCGCCACCCCACGCTGCTGGACAACGCCGGCAACATCGCGCTGCTGCAACGCGCCGAGCAGGTGGGCCTGCTGCCCGCGGGCGTGGGCGACGCGGCGGCCAACGCCTACCGCGAGCTGCGCCGCGCCCAGCACCGGGCGCGGCTCGACGAGCAGCCCACCCAGTTCGAGCCCGAGGTGCTGGCCACCGAGCGCGACGCGGTGCTGGCGCTGTGGCATGCCGTCTTCATCTGAGCACACACGCGCCTGGTGGTTGATCTCTGCGCTGGCCGCCGGTGGTGCCTTGGCCGCACAGGCCATCGATCCCGCCGCGCTGCGCTGGCAGCCGGAGCTGGCGTTCAGCCAGCCCTGGCGCACCGTCACCGCCGCCTGGGTGCACTTGAGCCCGCTGCACCTGGGTGCCAACCTGCTGGGCACGGCGCTGGTCGCAGCGCTGGGCGTGGTGGCCGGGTGCGGGCGGCGCGCCGCGCTGGCCTGGACGCTGGCCTGGCCGCTCACCCATCTGGCGCTGCTGGCGCAGCCTGAGCTCACCCGCTACGGCGGCCTGTCGGGCGTGTTGCATGCCGGCGTGGCGGTGGCAGTCTGGCAGCTGTTGCGCGCCGGGCGGGGTATGCGCCGGGCCATCGGCGCGGCACTGGCCGCCGGGCTGCTGCTCAAGCTGGGGCTGGAAGCGCCCTGGCAAGGACCACTGCGCCAGGTGCCGGGCTGGGACATCGCCATCGCACCGCTGGCGCATGCCACCGGCGCGGCGGCCGGCCTGCTGTGCGCGCTGGCCTGCGGGGTGGGCGGCGATGCAGACCGCCACCCGGGCGCAGGCCCGTAGGATCGATCGATGACCGATCGCAAGACCCATCTCGACGGCGTGGCCGTGATCACGCTGGTGATCTGCTGCGCGCTGTGGGGCTTGAACCACAGCATCACCAAGCTCACGCTGGAGCACCTGCCACCCTTGCTGCAGGCGGGCCTGCGCTCATTGGGCGCGGCGCTGCTGGTGGCGCTGTGGGCGCGCTGGCGCGGCCACTCGCTGTCGATGCGCAACGGCACGCTGACCGGCGGCCTGCTGGCGGGCACCAGCTTCGCGCTCGAGTTCGCCTGCATCTTCGTCGGCCTGCAGTTCACCGAGGCCTCGCGCATGATCGTGTTCATCTACCTCGCGCCCTTCGTGGTGGCGCTGGGCATGCCGCTGGTGGCGCGCAGCGAGCGGCCCACGCCGCTGCAACTGCTGGGGCTGGGCGTGGCCTTCAGTGGCGTGGCCTGGGCCTTTGCCGAAGGCCTGACCGACAGCGCCGGCCCGGGCCAGGCGCAGCGCTGGATCGGCGACGCACTGGGCCTGCTGGCCGCGCTGCTGTGGGGCGCCAATACGCTCACCATCCGCGCCAGCCGGCTGGCCACCGCCTCGCCGGTGCAGACGCTGTACTACCAGCTGGCCGTCTCGGGCCCGCTGCTGGTGGCGGCCTCGCTGCTGGCCGGCGAGGTCTGGCCCGCGCCGGGCGGGCTGGGCCTGCGGCCCTGGCTGCTGATGGGCTTCCAGACGGTGGTGGTCACCTTCGCCAGCTACCTGCTGTGGTTCTGGCTGCTGCGCCGCTACCCGGCCACGCGGGTCACCGCCTTCACGATGCTGACGCCGCTGTTCGGCCTGCTGGCCGGTGTGCTGATGCTGGGCGAGCCGCTCACACTGCGCCTGGGCGTGGCCTGCGCAGCGGTGGTGGTGGGCATCGCGCTGGTGAACCGGCCGCCGCCCAAGGCCGCGGCCACGGCGGCGCCCGGCCTGTCACCTGCGCGAAGCACGCCGGGGACGGGCCGCACCTAGACTCGGCGCGCCCACCCCTACACGGAGACTCATCCCATGCTCACCCTCTGCGGTTTCTCGGTTTCGAACTACTACAACAAGGTCAAGCTGGCCTTGCTGGAAAAAGGCATCCCGTTCAACGAAGAACTGGTGATGACCGGCTCAAAGGAGGAGGCCGTGTTGTGTGCCACGCCGCTGGGCAAGGTGCCCTTCCTGCGCACCGACGAAGGCGCGCTGTGCGAGAGCCAGGTGATCGTCGACTACCTGGAAGCCGCCTACCCCGCGGTGCCGCTGTTGCCGGCCAACCCCTTCGCCGCGGCCAAGGTGCGCGAGCTGACGGTGTTCATCGACCTGCACCTCGAACTGGTGGCGCGCGAGTTGTACGCCCAGGCCTTCTTCGGCGGCAGCGTGGCGCAGGACGTGCAAGACCGCGTGCGCAAGCAGCTGACCAAGAACATCGCCGCGTTCAAGCGCATCGCCAAGTTCGGCCCCTACGTGGGGGGCGACAGCTTCACCATCGCCGACTGCGCCGCCTACGTCAGCCTGCCGCTGGTGGCGCTGGCCACCAAGAAGGTGCTGGGTGAAGACCTGCTGGCGGCGGCCGGCATCGACTGGAAGGGCTATTCAGCGCTGATCGGTGCCCGCCCGCATGCGCAGAAGGTGGACGCCGACAAGAAGGCCGACGCCGCCCGCATGGCCGCTGCCGCGGCGGCCGCCAAGCAAGGCTGACGCGCCCCGCACGGCGCGCACCCGTCGCGCCCAGCAAAAAGCCGGCCCGGGGCCGGCTTTTTTGTTGAAGCAAGCGCAGCCGTTCAGGCCGGCACCGCGCCTGGGCCCTTTGCCGCCAGGGCGGCCTGCGCCACGCGCGCCGCCACTTCCTTGCGGTAGCGGTTGAGCTCTTGCACGCTGGCGAAGCTGCGCTCCATCAGCAGGCTCATGTTGTGCAGGATGCGGTCGACGACCTTGTTCTCCCACACGCTGTCGAACTGGATCTGCGTGTCCAGCCAATGCTCCAGCCAGGCCGGATCGGGCAGCCGGCTCTGGATCGTGTCGCGCGGAAACAGCGATTCGTTGACATGCAGGTTGGTCGGGTGCAGCGCCTGCGCGGTGCGGCGTGCGCTGGCCATCAGCACGCCCACCTTGGTGAAGGCGGCACGCGCCTCGTCGCCGAACTTGGTCAGCGCCCGCTTCATGTAGCGCAGGTAGGCGCCGCCGTGGCGGGCCTCGTCGCGGGCCAGCGTCTCGTAGATCTGCTGGATCACCGGCTCGGTGTGCCATTCGGCGGCGCGTCGGTACCAGTGGTTCAGCCGCACCTCGCCGCAGAAGTGCAGCATCAGCGTCTCGAGGGCCGGTGCCGGGTCGAACTCGAAGCGCACCGCATGCAGTTCGGCCTCGGTGGGCACCAGGTCGGGCCGGAAGCGCCGCAGGTATTCCATCAGCACCAGCGAGTGCTTCTGCTCCTCGAAGAACCACACGCTCATGAAGGCCGAGAAATCGCTGTCATCGCGGTTGTCACGCAAGAACATCTCGGTGGCCGGCAGCGCCGCCCACTCGGTGATGGCGTTCATCTTGATGGTCTGCGCCTGGGCTTCGGTCAGCTTGCTGGCATCGAACTGGGCCCAGGGGATGTCGCTGTCCATGTTCCAGCGCACGGCTTCGAGCTGCTTGAAAAGTTCAGGGTAGAGCATGAGGGTCTTTCCGTAGCCAATGCATGATTCTAGGGTGGCACCCCTCCCAGCCCCAAACCGAAATCAAGCAACCCCGGGGCCCGGGGGGGCGGCTGGCCCGGCCCGCTGACACCTGGCCCCCTGCACCGTAGAAGGACCCCATGCGCCGTTTCCTGATCTTCGCCGGCCTGGCCGCCAGCCTGCTGCCCGCCGCCCGCGCTGCCCCCAACGCCTGCCCGGCGTTGCTGCAGCACACCCAGCCCCGCCTGCAGGACGAGAAGCCGGTGAACCTGTGCGAGCACGCCGGCAAGGTGGTGCTGGTGGTCAACACCGCCAGCTACTGCGGCTTCACCGGCCAGTACAAATCGCTGGAGGCTTTGGGCGCCACCTACCGCCGCCGCGGCCTGGTGGTGCTGGGCTTTCCCAGCAACGATTTCGGACAACAAGAGCCCGGCAGCGGCGCCGAAATCGCTGCCTTCTGCGAAAACACCTTCGGCGTGAAATTCCCGATGTTCGCCAAATCGCATGTGGCGCCGGGCACCGGACGCCAGGTCAACCCACTGTTCGCCGGCCTGGCGCAGCGCAGCGGCCAGATGCCGAAGTGGAACTTCCACAAGTACCTGATCAGCCGGCAGGGCGACATGGTGATCAGCCACGCCTCGGCGATCGATCCGCAAGACCCCAGATTCCTGAAGGACTTGGAGAAACTACTAAGGGCAAAGTGAGACCATGAAGTCAGAATTGAACTCATCAGTTCAAATGAAGACCCAAAAGACCATGGCCTTCGACACGACAACCCCACGCCCCACCGCCCGCCCGAACACGGAACCTTTCCACACACTGACGCTCCATAGTGGTGTTGGCCGGCCGATAAAGCTGGCAGCGGCGGGGCCGGGCCAGAAGCCCGATCAAGCCGATGTGTCGATCAACCCCGTTTTTGCGCCGTGCAGCCTTTCGGATCTCCGAAGTGAAATCCTGAGGCACTTCTCCTCCTCCTCCCTCCCTCCCTCGTTGGCTTCAGGGCGCTGCACGGCCCTTTCATTCCCCCACCGCCCCGCCCGGAGCGTGTCTTGACCGGCGTCGGGGCTCACGGCCCGCGCCGTGTCGCCGTGGTGGGCTCGGGCATCTCGGGCCTGTCGGCCGCCTGGTCGCTGGCAGATGCCGCCCAGGTCACGCTGTTCGAGGCCGACAGCCACTTCGGTGGCCATGCGCACACGGTCGACGTCACGCTCGATGGTTTGACGCATGGCGTGGACACCGGCTTCCTGGTGTTCAACCACGCCACCTACCCGAGGCTGGTGCAGTTGTTCGATGAACTGCAGGTGCCGACTGCCGAATCCGAGATGTCGTTCTCGGTGCAGGTGCCCGACATCGGGCTGGAGTGGAGCGGCTGCAACCTCGACACCGTGTTCGCCCAGCGCCGCAACCTGCTGAGCCCGCGCTTTCTGGGCATGCTGCGCGACCTGATGCGCTTCAACCGCATCACCACCACGATCGCCGAGCGCAACGAAGAGGTCTCGCTGCAGCAGCCGATCGGCGATTTCCTGGTCGAGCGCGGCTTCTCGAACGCCTTCCGCGACTGGTACCTGCTGCCGATGCTGGGCTGCATCTGGAGCTGCCCCACCGATCAGATGCTGCGCTTTCCGGTGGCCACGATGATCCGCTTCTGTCACAACCACGGGCTGATCCGCGTCACCGACCGGCCGCAGTGGCACACGGTGCGCGGCGGCTCGCGCGAGTACGTGCGGCGCATGCTGGCCCGCATCCCCGATGCGCGGCTGAACACGCCGGTGCGCGCGCTGCGCCGCGTGCCGCCAGCCACCGCCGGCGCGGGCGTGTGGATCGACACCGACACCGGCAGCGAGCGCTTCGACGAGGTGATCCTGGCCGGCCACAGCGACCAGAGCCTGGCGCTGCTGGGCGCGCAGGCCAGCACCGACGAGCGCGCCGTGCTGGGCGCCATCGGCTACCACCGCAACCGCGCGGTGCTGCACACCGATGCCGGCCTGCTGCCGCAACGCCGCAAGGCCTGGGCCGCGTGGAACTACGTGCGCGCCCCGGCACAGGCGCAGGAGCAGTCCGCCGTCTGCCTGCACTACCTGATCAACCGCCTGCAGCCGCTGCCGTGGACGCAGCCGGTGGTGGTCTCGCTCAATCCCACCCGCGAGCCGGCCGCCGGCACGGTGCTGGGTGAGTTCGACTACGCGCATCCGGTGTTTGACGCCGCGGCCATCGCCGCGCAGGCGCGGGTGCCGCAGATCCAGGGGCAGTCGCATGTCTGGTTTGCCGGCGCCTGGACACGCTACGGCTTCCATGAGGATGGCCTGATGTCGGGGCTGGAGGTGGCCGAGGCCTTGCGCGCGCGCTGGGCGGACGCGTCGGCCGTGCTGCGAGTGGCGGCCTGATGAACCCGTCGGCCGCCACGCCCACCGGCTCGGTGCCGGCCCGGCCGCAGTTGGGCATCGGCCGGGTGCGCCACGAGCGGCTGCGGCCCACGCACCACGCCTTCGACTACCCGACCTGGTTCCTGCTGCTGCCGCTGCGCGCGTTGCGTTCGCAGCCCGAACCCACGCTGCGGCGCAACCGCCGCGGCTGGGTCAGCTTCCACGATGCCGACCACGGCGACGGCCGCGCCGACTGCCTGGCCTGGGTCGACGAGCTGCTGCGCAGCGAAGGCATCACCGACGCGCAGGGCGAGGTGTGGCTGCACACCTACCCGCGCATGCTGGGCGTGGCCTTCAAGCCGGTCAGCTTCTGGTATTGCCACCGCAGCGACGGCGCGCTGGCGGCCATCGTCGCCGAGGTCAACAACACCTTCGGCGGCCGCCACTGTTATCTGCTGGCCGGCCCCGATCTGGCCTGGGGCCGCGAGTTGGTGGCCCGCAAGCAGTTCCATGTCTCGCCGTTTTGCCTGGTGGAGGGCGGCTACCGCTTCCGCTTCCTGCGCACCGGCGATGCCGGCAGCGATGGCAGCGGCCGCACCGTCGCCCGCATCGATCACGACGACGCCGAGGGCCCGCTGCTGCTGACCAGCGTCAGCGGCGATCTGGCCCCGCTCACCGCCGCCCGCTTGCGCCACGCGTTGTGGCGCATGCCGCTGATGACGCTGGGCGTGATCGCGCGCATCCACTGGCAGGCGCTGCGCCTGCTGATCAAGCGCGTGCCGTTCTTCGGCAAAGGCCCGGCGGCCACGCCGTCGGCCCACGCACCTTGACGTTTCCCGCATCCCGCTTCACGCATCTCCCCATCACGTTCCCACCTTCACCGGCCCCAGGCACCCCCCCGATGCGCTCAGCCACCACCGCCACCCGCTCCCTGTCGCTGCCGCCGTCAGCGCCGCCAGCCGCACGCGCCCTGTTCGCCCTGCTGCGCAGCCTGCAGGTGGGCACGCTCGACGTGCAACTGCCCGATGGCAGCCAGGCCCGTTTTGGCAACGGCGCGGCCGGCGAGCCGCATGCCGCCGTGCGACTGCACAACTGGCAGTTGTGCAATGCGGTGCTGCGCTCGGGGGACATCGGCTTTGCCGAATCCTTCATCGCCGGCGACTGGGCCGCCAACGACCTGGTGGCGCTGCTGCAGCTGATCATTGCCAACCGCGCATCGATGGAGCGCGTGGTCTACGGCACCTGGTGGGGCAACCTGCTGCACCGCATGCGCCACCTGTTCAATCGCAACTCGCGCGCCGGCAGCAAGCGCAACATCCACGCGCACTACGACCTGGGCAATCCGTTCTACCGGCTGTGGCTGGACGAGACCATGACCTATTCCAGCGCCTGGTTCAACGGCGACACCCGTCAAGACACCGCCAGCGCGCAGCAGGCCAAGATGCGGCGCGCGTTGACCGAGTGTCAGGTGGGCGCCGGCAGCCAGGTGCTGGAGATCGGCTGCGGCTGGGGCGGCCTGGCCGAATGCGCGGCGCGCGACTTCGGCGCCCACGTCACCGGCGTGACGCTGTCGGCTGAGCAGCTGGTTTTCGGGCAGCAGCGGCTGGCCAACGCCGGCCTGGCCGATCGCGCCACGCTGCGCTTCCAGGATTACCGCGACATCGCCGACGGCCCGTTCGACGCCATCGTGTCGATCGAGATGTTCGAGGCGGTGGGCCGCGAGTACTGGGCCAGCTACTTCAAGACGGTGCACGACCAGCTCAAGCCGGGCGGGCGCGCCTGCATCCAGTCGATCACCATCGCGGACGCGCTGTTCGAGCGTTATGTGGCCGGCACCGATTTCATCCAGCAGTACATCTTTCCCGGTGGCCTGCTGCCCTGCCCCAGCGCCTTCCGCGCCGAGGCCGCCAAGGCCGGCCTGCAGGTGGAACGTGAGCTGGCCTTCGGCCCCGACTACGCCGAGACCCTGCGCCGCTGGCGGCAGGACTTTCTGCACCAGGACACGCAGGTGCGCGGGCTGGGCTTCGACACCCGCTTCATGCGCACCTGGGAGTTCTATCTGGCGTACTGCGAGGCGGCCTTTGCCAGCGGCGCCACTGACGTGATGCAGTTCACCCTGCGCCGGCCGGCGGCTTGACGCGTACTCCGATGAAGCCCTCCCGCCGTCACTGCCTGAGCACGCTGGCCGGCGCGCTGCTGATCGGCGGCGTGACGTCGGCGCGCGCCCAGGGCAGCGCCCAGGCCGCCGCCTTGCCGCCCGAACTGGCCAGCGAGCTGCCCGGCGCGCGCTGGCGCGGCACCGGCGTGATGCGCTTCTTCGGCCTGCACATCTACGACGCGCGGCTGTGGAGCGCGGCCCCGGTGGCCGGTGATGGCGCCGACCAGCCACTGGCGCTGGAGCTGATCTACGCCCGCGCGCTGGTGGGCGAGCAGATCGCCAGCCGTTCGCTCCAGGAGATGGCGCGCATCGGTGCGATCAGCGATGAGCAGTCGGCGCGCTGGCTGCAGGCGATGACCCGGCTGTTTCCCGATGTGCGCGGCGGCGACCGGCTCACCGGCGTGCAGCGCCCGGGCCGGGCGGCGCGCTTCTTCCTCAACGGCGTGCTGCGCGGCGAGGTGCCCGACGCCGATTTCACGCGGCTGTTCTTCGGCATCTGGCTCTCGCCACGCACGTCCGAACCGCGGCTGCGCGCGCAGCTGCTGGGCGGCGCACCGTGAGCGGCGGCACGCTGGCGCCGCGCGCCAGCGCCTCGTCCGGCCCGGCGGCCTTCAGCCTGCTCGACGGCCTGCGCTACGGCGCACTGGGCGCACCGCTGGCCTTTGCCGCGCTGCCGCTGTACGTGTTGCTGCCGAACCATTACGCCGCGCAGCTGGGCGTGCCGCTGGCCAGCCTGGGCGCGGTGCTGCTGGGCGCGCGTGCGCTCGACGCCGTGGTCGATCCGTGGCTGGGCCGGGTGATCGACCGCGGCCTGGCGCGCCCGCGCGCACAGGTGATGGCCGCGGCCGGCGCCGCGGCGCTGCTGATGGCGCTGGGCTTTGCCGCGCTGTTCTTTCCGCCGGTGCGCGGCAGCAACGCCTTGCTCGCCTGGTGCGCCGCGGCGCTGCTGGTCACCTCGCTGGGCTACAGCGCGCTGGGCGTGCTGCACCAGGCCTGGGGCGCCCGGCTGGGCGGGGGCGATGCGGCGCAGGCGCGCATCGCCGGCTGGCGCGAGGGCCTGTCGCTGGCCGGTGTGCTGGCCGCCAGCGTGCTGCCGGCGCTGGCGGGCATCCCGGTGATGGTGGCGGTGTGCATCGGCGGCCTGGCGCTGGCCATGGTGGCGCTGGGCGGCGCGCCGTTCCGGGCCGCGCCGCCGCACCTGCTGCGGCCGGGGCAGCCTGCCGAGCCGCGCGCCTGGGCGCTGCCGTGGCGGGTGCCGGCCTTCCGCCGGCTGATGGCAGTGTTCGTGCTCAACGGCGTGGCCAGTGCGGTGCCGGCCACCCTGGTGATCTTCTTCATCCGCGACCGGCTGCAGGCGCCGGCCTGGGAGCCGCTGTTCCTCGGCAGCTACTTTGCCGCCGCCGCGCTGTCGATGCCGCTGTGGGTGCGGGCGGTGGCGCGTTTCGGGCTGGTGCCCTGCTGGCTGACGGGCATGGGCCTGGCGATCGCCGCCTTCGTCTGGGCCACCCGGCTGGGCGCTGGTGACGGCGCCGCCTTCGTCGCCATCTGCGTGGGCTCGGGCATCGCGCTGGGCGCCGATCTGGCCATCCCCAGCGCACTGCTCACCGGGGTGATCCAGCGCGCCGGCCACGCCTTGGGCCACGAGGGCCACTACTTCGGCTGGTGGACCTGCGCCAACAAGCTCAATCTGGCCTTGGCCGCCGGCCTGGCACTGCCGGCGCTGCAGGCGCTGGGCTATGCGCCCGGCTCGCGCGACGCGGCGGCGCTGACCTCGCTGGCACTCGTCTACGCCGCCATCCCCTGTTTGCTGAAAGCCGGCGCCGCCGCGCTGCTCTGGCACCACCGACATCACCTGGATCGCCCATGACCCACTGCACCTCGTCGCCCCTTCGCCGCTGGACCGCCGGTGCCCTGCTGGTGCTCGCCGGCCTCTCGCCCTGGGCCCTGACCGGCTGCGCCAGCACCACGCCCGCCGACTACGCCAGCCAGTCGCCCAAGCTCGACCTCAAGCAGTACCTCAACGGCAAGCTGCTGGCGCACGGCATCGTCACCGACCGCGGCGGCAAGGTGCTGCAGCGCTTCACCGTGAAGATGACCGGCACCTGGGTGGGCGACACCGGCACGCTGGACGAGCGTTTCACCTACTCCGACGGCCGCCAGGAGACCCGCGTCTGGACGCTGCAGCGCGGCGCCGACGGCCACTACACCGGCCGCGCCGCCGACGTGTTGGGCGAGGCCGTGGGCCAGGCCGGCGGCAACGCGTTCAACTGGCGCTACACCCTGCTGCTGCCGGTCGACGGTCGTACCTGGGAGGTGCAGTTCGACGACTGGATGTTCCTGGTCGACGAGCAGGTGATGCTGAACCGGGCGGTGATGAGCAAGTTCGGCATCCGGCTCGGCGAGGTGCTGCTGTCCTTCCAGCGCCTGCCTGGCTGAACTGCCCCGAAAGCCCACGATGGCCCTGAACCCCCGCATCACCGACTGGCGCGGCCAGCATGTCTGGCTGGTCGGTGCATCCACCGGCATCGGCCGCGCCACCGCGGCGCGGCTGCACCAGCTGGGCGCGTTGGTCACGGTGTCGGCGCGCGGTGCCGAGGCGTTGCACGCCTTCGTTGCCGAGCACCCCGGCGCCCAGGCGCTGCCGCTGGACGCCACCGACGTGCAAAGCCTGCACGAGGCCACCCGCCAGCTGCTGGCGTTGCACGGCCGCATCGACCTGGTGCTGTACTGCGCCGGCCATTACCGCGCCATGCAGGCCACCAGCTTCGACCTGGCCGACGCGCTGCGCCACCAGCAGATCAACTACGTGGGCGCGCTCAACCTGCTGGATGCGGTGCTGCCCACGCTGCTGCGCCAGGCGGCTGCCGGAACGCCGGCGCACCTGAGCCTGGTGTCCAGCGTGGCCGGCTACCGCGGCCTGCCCAATGCGCTGGCCTACGGCCCCACCAAGGCCGCGCTGATCAACCTGGCCGAGGTGCTGTACCTCGACCTGCATGCCCGCGGCGTGGGCGTGTCGCTGATCAACCCGGGCTTCGTCGAGACGCCGCTGACGGCGCAGAACCGCTTTCACATGCCGGCCCTGATGAGCCCCGAGGCGGCGGCGCTGGCGATCGTGGGCGGCTGGGGGAAGGGCGAGTTCGAGATCCACTTCCCCAAGCGCTTCACGCGCATGCTGAAGGCGCTGCGGCCCTTGCCCGACAGCTTGTACTTCGGCGCCGTGCGCCGCGCCGTCCGTGTCTGAGGCCACCGCCTCGCGCCACCCCGACCCGCGCGTGCAGCGCGTGGTGGCGCTGTACGAGACCCTGGTGCCCGCCGACCTGCCGGCGCTGCGCGGCGTTTATGCCGACAGCGCACGCTTCAAGGACCCGTTCAACCAGGTGCAGGGCGTGGCCGCCATCGCCCGCATCTTCGGCCACATGTTCAAGCAGCTCGACGCGCCACGCTTCGAGGTGCTGGCCATCGTGGCCAGCGGCGACGACTGCTTCCTGACCTGGGACTTCCGTTTCCGCGCCCGCGGCGCCGGCGCGGCGGTTATGGGCATCCACGGCGCCAGCCACCTGCGTTTCGACAGCGACGGCCGGGTGGCGATGCACCGCGATTATTGGGACGCCGCCGAGGAGCTGTACGAAAAGCTGCCCGTGCTGGGCGTGCTGATGCGCTGGTTGAAGCGGCGGGCCGGCAGCTGATCGCGCCTGCTGGCGTCGCGCTGCGTGCGGCCAGGCGTCAGTTCTGGCCTTCGGTCAGCGTGTCGAGCTGGAACTTGCCGCTCTTGTGCACCAGCCAGATGTCGGTGTAGACGGCCTTGCCCATCTTGGCGGGCGCCGGAAACGGCGCGGCCTTGCGGATCATGGCCACCACCCACGGCCCCACCTCGGGCGCGGCGGGAGGACGCCGCACGCGCACATCGATGATCTTGCCTTCGACGTCGATCTCGGTGTCGACGATCATCACGCCGTACAGCAGCGGCGGCATGCGGCCCTTGTAGATGCGCATCGGGTAGGCCGCGTACACATGCTTGGCCGCATCTTGGCGGTACTCCGCATCGGTGGCGGCCTCGCTGGCTTGCGACGCAGCCGGCAGCGGTGACGGCACCATCGCGAACTGCGCAGCGGCCGGCACGGCAACCACAGCAGCCGCAGCCGCCAGCATGAGGGGAACAAACAGGCGGGACAAGCGCGGTGCAAAGGGCATGGCAGCTCAGTGTAGGCGGGCCCACGGCGGCGGCGCCGTGACGGCTGGCACGCTAGCACAGCCGTGCGCCTTGTTACATCGTCAGATCGTGCCCGCCTACCGCAACCAGCCCTTGCGGCGGAAGTAGATGAACGGCGCCGCCACCGACGAGATCATCAAGCCCAGCGCCATCGGATAACCCCAGGTCTGGTTGAGCTCGGGCATGTACTTGAAGTTCATGCCGTAGATGCTGGCAATCAGCGTGGGCGGCAGCAGCGCCACGCTGGCCACCGAGAAGATCTTGATGATCTTGTTCTGGTTGATGTTGATGAAGCCCACCGTGGCGTCCATCAGGAAGTTGATCTTGTCGAACAGGAAGGCGGTGTGGCTGTCGAGGGAATCGATGTCGCGCATGATCTGCCGCGCCTCCTCGAACTGCTCGGCATTGAGCAGCCGGCTGCGCATCATGAAGCTCACCGCACGCCGCGTGTCCATCACGTTGCGGCGGATGCGGCCGTTCAGGTCTTCTTCCTTGGCGATGGCCGACAGCGCCTCGCCGGCGGCGCGGTCGTCCACGTCCTGCTTGAGCACGCGCGCACTGACCTTCTCCAGGCTGTCGTAGATGCCTTCCAGCGCATCGGCCGAGTATTCGGCGTCGGCGTCGTAGAGCTTGAGCAGCACGTCCTTGGCATCGCCGATCAGCGCCGGGATGCGGCGTGCGCGCAGGCGCAGCAGACGGAACACCGGCAGGTCTTCGCCATGCACCGAGAACAGCACGCCGTCCTTCAGGATGAAGGCCACCCGCACGTTGCGCGGCGTGACGTCGTCGTCGATCAGGAAGTCGGAGCGGATGTGCAGCTCGCCGTTGTCCTCTTCGTAGAAGCGGGCGGACTCCTCAAGGTCGTCATCGACGATGTTGTCGGGAATCGTCAGGCCGAAGCGGGCGGTGATCCAGCCCTTTTCCATCGCCGAGGGCGACTCGAGGTCGACCCACACCGGCAAGGCCTGCGCCAGGAGGTCGGGGCTCTCGATTTCCTGCTGCACCAGCCTGCCTTGGGCCAGCGTGAACACATTGAGCATGCAGCTCTCCGGCGCGGAGCGACGGCCCGGGGCGGCCGTCGATGGAGGTCTTGGGAGGGAAGATTGCCGTGGACCGCCTCACCCCAAGCCTGGCCTGGCGTGGACGGTCACCGAGGGTGACGCTGATCCAACTGGATGCTCCGAAGTGAACAGCCCATAATTATGGCACCCGCACCGCGGGTGTCGGGCGTCAGGCCGGTGGCAACAACCGATCGATCGTCTCGATCAACTGCAGTGGGCTGAACGGCTTGATCAGGGTCGCGTCGGGCCCGGCCTGCCGGCCGGCGTCGCGGTCCTGCGGCTGACTGAGGGCCGTCAGCAGCAGCACCCGCGTCGATGCCAACGCAGGTTGAGCGCGGACCCGGGCGCAAACCTGCAGGCCATCCAGTTCGCCCGGCATCATCACGTCCAGCAGGATCAGGTCGGGCGCCAGTTCGATCGCCAGGCGCAAACCTTCCGCGCCATTGGCGGCCTCGTGGACCTCATAAGGCTCGAACTCGAGCGTCATGCGGATCAGCTTGCGGATATCGGCCTGATCCTCAACGATCAGCACGGTTTTCATCGTGGGGCCTCCGGGCAACACGCGGCCCGGTCAACCGGCCGATGCTTCGCACTCTGTCCACCGGCCCGGCGCGCGCCAAGCGCCACGGCGCTCAGGCGGCGGCCGTCAGCGCCGCGACGCGCTCTCGGACCAGCGCTTCCAGTTCGTCGAACGGCACCGGCTTGTGAAACACGCAAACATGGGCGGGCAAGCCGCCGCGCCGCTCGATGTCGGCTTCGGACAGCGCCGTGACCACGACGATCTCCATGTCGTCGTAGGCGGGCCCGACCCCCCGCAGCGAGGCGATCATCTTGAAACCATCCATGCCGGGCATGTTCAGGTCGGTGACCAGCAGGTCGGGGCAGCGCTGACCCATGCGCAGCAAGGCCTCGAAGCCATTGACCGCCGGCGTGATGTCGATGGGGAGGTCCCAGCCCGCGATGACCATGGTGAACAGCCGCAGCAGTTCGGGCTCGTCTTCCACCACCATCACCTGCAGCCGAGCCACCACCGCGCCGGCCGGCACCGCACTGGCCGGGTCGCCAGACAACGCGGCCCGGCGCTCGCCGATCAACCGCTCGACGGCCACGCGGGAAATGCGGCGATGCCCGCCCGCGGTCTTCCAGGCCGGCAACACACCGCTTTCAACCCACAACTGCACCGTACGCAAGGCAACGCCGAGTTGCTCGGCGGCTTCGCGGGTGGACAGCACATCATCGTTCGTGGCGCTTTTTCGCATCGCGCTGCCGGGGGGCCGGACTATTGGGGCGCCATGACGCACGACAACCCGCATCGGCATGGCATCAAGATGGACCGCGACCTAACTAGGTGCCTGGCACCAGCGCCTCCAGGAAGGGTTCGCGACTTTTTTTCACTTTACCGCGATTGACCGGCCTCCCAAGGGTGCACCCCTAGGAAAACACTGATGTCAGGCCTGACAGTAGCGCTCGCCTCGGCCAAGGTTGTCGGCCCCGGGAACACCTCCAACCCGGCAAATCAGCACGTCGCCGGCCCTGACATGCACTTGTCATCGGGCGCGGAACAGGAGCACACTGGCCTTGGGCGGGACGGCTGCGTGCTGCGTCGGCAAGGCCTCGAAACCCCGCCCAGACCTCGAGAAACCCTTTTGAAAGGACGCTTCGATGAACCTGACGATCAGCGGACACCATCTGGATGTAACGCCGGCGCTTCGTGAGTACGTGCTCACCAAGCTGGATCGGGTCACAAGGCATTTCGACCAGGTGGTCGACATCAGTGTTCTGCTGACAGTCGAAAAGCTCAAGGAGAAGGAACGACGGCAGAAAGCTGAAGTGACGCTCCATGTGAAAGGAAAGGACATCTTTGTCGAGCAGTCTCATGAAGACTTGTACGCGGCGATCGATCAACTGATGGACAAGCTCGACCGCCAGGTCTGCCGCCACAAGGACCGGCTGCAGGACCACCACCATCCCGCCGCCAAGCGGCTGGACGCCGGCCTGTCCTGAGCCCGGGCGCTTTTTGCACCGACGGCCCCTGCGGGGGCCGTTTTTGTCATACAGGCACGCATGTAGGCGTCGTGACAACATCCCGCACTTGAGCGGTTACGTCTACATTGCAGTGCAGCAATGCGTTCCTATAATCATTTTTCTGTCACAGGACCCGTGGTCGCGCCGGCCGGAAGCCGCCGTGAAGCGGGGAGAACGCCATGAATCGTCTCGCCGCCATCCTGCCCGCCGCCAACGTGATGGTGGACGTGGACGCCACCAGCAAAAAGCGCGCTTTTGAGCACGCCGGCCTGCTGTTCGAGAACCAGCACGCGATTGCCCGGGCCACGGTCACCGACAACCTGTTCGCCCGAGAACGCCTGGGCTCCACCGGGCTGGGCCATGGGGTGGCGATTCCGCACGGTCGCATCAAGGGTTTGAAGAATCCGCTGGCGGCGGTGGTGCGCGTCATGCAGCCGATCCCCTTCGACGCCCCCGACGACGAGCCGGTGGGTCTGCTGATCTTCCTGCTGGTGCCTGAAGCCGCCACCCAACGGCACCTCGAGATCCTGTCGGAGATCGCCGAACTGCTGTCCGACCGCGAATTGCGCGAGCGCATGAAGTCCGCCGAGGATGCCGCAGCGCTGCACAAGCTGATTTCCGACTGGGCGCCGCTCAAATCGGTCGCCTGATGCCAGCCGAGACAATGCCCGGGGCCAGCGCTTGAAACCCACCTCGATCAGCGCCGAGGCGCTGTTCGAAGCCCACCGCGAGCTGCTGCGCTGGGAGTGGATCGCCGGCCACGCGCATCCTGAACGCCGTTTCGACGATGCCGCCGTGCGCGACGCCCAGTCGGCCGCCGACCTGGTGGGCTATCTCAACTACATCCACCCCTACCGGGTGCAGATCGTCGGCCGCCGTGAGGTGCGCTATCTCTCGGAGTCTGCTGCCGAGGACCAGGAGCGTCGCATCTCGCGCATCGTCACGCTCGAGCCACCGGTGCTGATCGCCGCCGACGGCGTGACGCCGCCCAACCGGCTGGTGGCGATGTGCGACCGCGCCGAAATCCCGCTGTTCGTCACCAGCGAATCGGCCGGCCAGGTGATCGACATCGTGCGCGCCTACCTGGCGCAGTTGTTCGCCGACCGCATCACCCGCCACGGCGTGTTCATGGACATCCTGGGCCTGGGCGTGCTGCTCACCGGCGAGTCGGGCCTGGGCAAGAGCGAGCTGGGGCTGGAATTGATCTCGCGCGGCCACGGCCTGGTGGCCGACGACGCGGTCGACCTGTACAAGATCTCGCAGAGCGCCCTTGAAGGCCGCTGCCCCGATCTGCTGATGAACCTGCTGGAGGTGCGCGGCATCGGCCTGCTCGACATCAAGGCGATCTTTGGCGAGACCGCAGTGCGCCGCAAGATGCGGCTGAAGCTCATCGTGCACCTGGTGCGCAAAGAGACGATGGAGCGCGAGTTCGAGCGCCTGCCCTACGAGCCGCTGTACGAGGACATCCTGGGCATCCCCGTGCGCAAGGTGGTGATCACCGTGGACGCCGGCCGCAACCTGGCGGTGCTGGTCGAGGCGGCGGTGCGCAACACCATCCTGCAGTTGCGTGGCATCGACACCTACCAGGAATTCATCGAGCGCCACCAGCGCGCGATGCAGCGACCCGACGATTGACCGCGGCGGGTTGGCGGGCTATTTGCCGCGGTGCGGGCAGGCGGGCTTGGTGCACACCGCGTACAGCGACAGCGCGTGGTCCTGCAGCTCGAAGCCATGTGCCTGGGCCACCGCACGCTGGCGCTGCTCGATCTCGGGGTCGTAGAACTCCTCGACGCGGCCGCAGGTCAGGCACACCAGGTGGTCGTGGTGCTGGCCCTCGTTCAGCTCGAACACCGACTTGCCCGACTCGAAGTGGCTGCGCGACAGCAGCCCGGCCTGCTCGAACTGCATCAGCACCCGGTACACCGTGGCCAGGCCGATGTCGGCGCCGTCCATCAGCAAGGCCTTGAAGACATCTTCGGCCGTCATGTGGCGCTGCGCCGTGCGCTGGAAGACCTCGAGGATCTTGATGCGCGGCAGGGTGGCCTTCAAGCCGCTGCTCTTGAGCTCGTCGGCGTGGGTCATGGGCATGGCAGCGCGGTGGGGCATGGTGGATGGCTAGAATCGATGGATCATATCCAGCCCTGCGTGGCGCGCCCAGCGCCATGCCCGGCACCACCTTGCAGGCAGGTCTTTTGAGCAATCCATTCCATGTCCGCCGCGTGGCCGCCCTTGGCGCGCTGGTTCCCCTGCTGCTGGCTGGCGGGGGTTGTTCGATGCTGCCGTCGTTGCCGTCACTGCAATCCGGTGAGAGCTTTCTCGGCGTGATCACGCCCTACCGCATGGACATCGTGCAGGGCAACGTGGTCACGCAGGAGCAAGCGGCAAAGATCAAGCCCGGCATGAGCCGCGCGCAGGTGCGCGACATCCTCGGCTCGCCGATGCTCACCGACGTGTTCCACGCCGACCGCTGGGACTACGTGTTCACCATCAAGCGCCAGGGCACCGAACCACAGCGCCGCGATGTGGTGGCCTTCTTCAAGGGCGACCAACTCGACCGGCTGGAGGCCAAAGACCTGCCCACCGAGCGCGAATTCGTCGCCGCGATCAGCCGGCCGATCACGTTCAACCTCAAGGCGCCGATCGAGTTGACCGAGGAACAGATCAAGGCCCTGCCCAAACCGCCCAAGGTTGAGCCTGAACCCACGGTGCCGATGGGCGCCGTGCGCAGCTACCCGCCGCTGGAACCTTCATGAACGAGCCGGCGCTGCGCATCGCCGTTGCCGGTGCGTCGGGCCGCATGGGCCGCATGTTGATCGAGGCGGTGCTGGCCGCGCCCGATTGCACGCTGGCCGGTGCGCTCGACGTGGCCGGCAGCCCGTCCATCGGCCAGGACGCCGGCGGATTTGCTGGCCAGCGCACCGGCGTGGCCATCACCAGCGATCTGCGCACCGGCCTGGCACAAGCCCAGGTGCTGATCGACTTCACTCGGCCCGAGGGCACGCTGGCCCATCTGGCCGTGTGCCGCGCGCTGGGCGTCAAGGCCGTGATCGGCACCACCGGCTTCAGCGAGGCACAGAAGGCACAGATCGCCGCGTTGGCCGACCACATCGCGCTGATGATGGCGCCCAACATGAGCGTGGGCGTCAATGTGGTGCTCAAGCTGCTGGACCAGGCCGCGCGCGCGCTGAACCAGGGTTACGACATCGAGGTGATCGAGGCCCACCATCGCCACAAGGTGGATGCGCCCAGCGGCACCGCGTTGCAGATGGGCGAGGTGCTGGCCAGCGCGCTGGGCCGCGAGCTGAAGGATTGCGCGGTGTACGCCCGCGAAGGTGTCACCGGCCCGCGTGATCCGTCGAGCATCGGCTTTGCCACCATCCGCGGCGGCGACATCGTGGGCGACCACACCGTGCTGTTCGCCGGCACCGGCGAACGCATCGAGATCAGCCACAAGAGCAGCAGCCGCGCCGGCTATGCCCAAGGCAGCCTGCGCGCGGCGCGGTTCCTGGCCGGGCGCACGAGCGGGCTGTTCAACATGAACGACGTGCTCGGGCTGAACTGACATGCAGGGCCTGACGCAGTTCTGGGCCGAGAGCGATGCCATCGGCCGCACGGTGGTGGCGCTGCTGCTGGCGATGTCGGTCAGCGCCTGGGTGCTGATCGTCTGGAAGACCTGGGTGCTGGTGCGCGCACGCGGCGATATCGCACGCGCCGTGCCGGCTTTCTGGGCTGCCGACAACCTGGACGCCGGTCGCACCCGCCTGGCGGCGCTGGACCGTGAACAGGTGCTGCTGCCGCTGCTGCAGGCCGGCACGCTGGTCGAGCCCGCCGGCACGCTGGCCACGCGGGCGGCACTGGGCTCGCAGCTCACCCGGCGCCTGCGCGAAGCCTTGCACCGCAGCCTGGCGCACCTGCAGTTCGGCCAGGTGCTGCTGGCGTCGATCGGCAGCACCTCGCCCTTCATCGGCCTGTTCGGCACCGTGTGGGGCATTTATCACGCGCTGATCAGCATTGCCGCGGCCGGCTCGCTGACCATCGACAAGGTGGCCGGCCCGGTGGGCGAGGCATTGGTGATGACCGCCGCCGGCCTGGCGGTGGCCATCCCCGCGGTGCTGGCCTACAACCTGTTCGGCAAATGGGTGGCCGGCTGCGAGGCCGGGCTGGAAGGCTTTGCGCACGATCTGCGCGAGATGGCGCTCGACGGCGCACCGGGCGCCGAGGTCTAGACCATGGCCTTCGGCCGGCTCGAGCGCGGCGGCAGCTCGCAACCGATGAGCGACATCAACATGACGCCGCTCATCGACGTGATGCTGGTGCTGCTGGTGATCTTCATCATCACCGCGCCGTTGATGAGCAGCAGCCTTCGGCTGGATCTGCCCAAGACCGCCGGTGCCAAGCCCACCGACGCGCCCGCCTTCGTCACCGTGGCGGTCAACCCGCAGGGCCAGCTGTTCTGGGGCGACGAGGCGGTGAGCGGCGAGCAGCTGAAGGCGCGCATCCGCGAATCGGCCCAGCGCAACCCGGCCACCGAGGTGCAACTGCGCGCCGACCAGCAGGTGCCCTATGGCCGCATCGCCGAGCTGATCGGGCTGGTGCAGGACGGCGGGCTGGTGCGCATCGGCTTCGTCACCGAATCGGCCGCACGTTGACCTGCGACCGGCAACATGCTCTTCACCACGCCCACATTTGTACTGCTGTTCTTGCCGCTGACCCTGCTGGGGTTCTACCTGATCGGTCGGCGATCGGCCACAGGCGCAGCGCTGTGGCTGCTGCTGGCATCGCTGCTGTTCTACAGCCACTGGCAGCCGGTGGACACCTGGCTGCTGCTGGGGTCGATCGCCGTCAACTTCGCGATCGGCCGCCGCATCTCGGTGGGCGGCACCAACACCAAGGCCTGGCTGGCCACGGGCGTGTCAATCAACTTGGGGCTGCTTGCCTGCTTCAAGTACGCCGACTTCCTGGTGCGCAACCTCAACGGGCTGTCGGGGCAGCAGTTGCCGCTGCCGGGTCTGGAGCTGCCGATCGGCATCTCGTTCTACAGCTTCACTCAGATCGCCTTCCTGGTCGACGCCTACCGCCACAAGGTGAACGAGCCGAAGGCGGTGCATTACGGCCTGTTCGTCACCTACTTTCCGCACCTGGTAGCCGGTCCGGTACTGCACCACGCGCAGATGATGCCGCAGTTTGCCAACCCGGCCATATACCGCGTACAGGCTGGCAACCTGGTAGCGGGACTGGGCATCTTCGCGATCGGGCTGTTCAAGAAGGTGGTATTGGCCGACGGTATCAGCCCCTATGCCGACGCGGTGTTCAACCCGGCTGATGCGGGCCATTTGCCCTCGGCCGGCGAGGCCTGGCTGGGCGCTTCGGCCTATGGCTTGCAGCTGTATTTCGATTTCTCGGGTTACTCCGACATGGCGATCGGCCTGTCGTGGATGTTCAACGTCCGGCTGCCTTTCAACTTCGACTCGCCCTACCAGGCAGGCAACATCAGCGATTTCTGGCGGCGCTGGCACATCTCACTATCCACTTTTCTGCGCGACTACCTCTACATCGCGCTGGGCGGCAACCGGCACGGTGCCGTGCGCCGCTACCTCAACCTGGCCACCACCATGGTGCTGGGCGGCCTGTGGCATGGCGCAAGCTGGACGTTCGTGGCCTGGGGCGCGCTGCATGGCCTGTACCTGATGCTGCATCACGGTTTTCGGGCCGTCACCGACGAGTCCTGGCATGCCCGGCTGGGCCGCTGGCGCGCGTGGCGCTTGCTGTCCTGGTCGATCACGATGCTGGCGGTGCTGGTGGCGTGGGTGCTGTTCCGCGCCACCACCTTCGACGGCGCGCTCAACATCCTGGCAGGCATGGCCGGCCAGGCTGCGTCAGCACCACCGCTGTTGTGGAACGCGGGGCTGTCGGCCGCCACCGGTGCGCTGTGGTGCGGAGTGTTGGGCGCTATGGCGGCGCTGGCGCCCAACAGCAACCGCATAGGCGAGGGGCTGCTGGTCTGGTGCCGCACGCACACGGCCGCCCGCGCCACCCTGGCTGGCGCCTTGCTGGCCGCGGTGGCGCTGCTGGTGCTGGTCAACGCCACCCGCAGCAGTGTCAGCGCCTTCATCTACTTCAACTTCTGACAGTCCGACGCCATGCCCACGCTGATGCTGAGACTGGTCGCCGGCGCTTGCTTGCTGGCGCTGCTGCTGGAGGGCCTGTTCCGGCTGCTGCCGGTCTCCACCGCCACCGCCAGCGGCTACCACAGCGACCCGATGATCCTGACCTACCCAGCCGGGCACAGCTTCACGATCTCGACCGGTTGGGACTTGCGCAACGCCCAGCGCCTGCACGTCAACAACGCAGGCTTCGCCGCCGAACTGGACTTCGCGCCCGATCCGAAGGCCATCGCGCTGATCGGCGACAGCCATATCGAAGCCTCGGCACTGCCCGCCGAGCAGCGCCCGGCGGCGCAACTGGCTCGGCTGTTGCCGCCAGACCGCCGCGTCTTCGCAATGGGCAGCCCCGGCACGTCGCTGCTGGATTACGCCGAGCGCGTACGCTTGGTCACGCAGCGCTACGACGTGCACGACATGGTCATCCTGGTGGATGTGGGCGACATCCGCCAATCCCTCTGCGGCTCAGGCCAGATTGCGGGGCCCTGCCTTGACCCGACTACCGGTCAGCCCGACGTCGACCGGCGGCCCGAGCCGTCGACGCTCAAACAATGGGTGCGGCACTCGGCATTGGCGCAGTACCTGTTCAGCCAGCTCAAGATCTTGCCCGACCGGCTGTGGCCCACACTTTGCGGGCTGCCGGCCACGCTGCTGCCCGGGCAGCGCACGGCGGCCCACGCCACTCCGCCGCGGGCGGCGCCCGCCGGGCCAGACGGCGCGATACTGGACAGGATCGGCGGCACCTTCTTCGAGCGCATCCGACCCTATGTGCGCGGACGCTTGGTCATCGTCATCGACAAGCCGGTGCCCGGGCGCGACACCGGCGGCCTACCAATCGCCGACAGCGACCGCTTCGCGGCCATGGCCAGGGCAAAGGGAGCTGTCGTGGTCGACATGGCGCCCGCCTACGCGGCGCAGGCCCTGCAATCACCCCGTTCGATGGCCATCGGCCCCTACGATGGGCACCACAACGCCTTCGGCGTGGCAGTGGTGGCGAGTGCGGTTGCCCAGGCGCTGCAATCGGCGCAGCCCTGGCCGGCAAGTCAGCCGGGTCGCTGAAGACGCTTCGCGCGCCGGCTTCGGCCCGGAGCGGAGCCGGGCGCAGGGTCGGCCTCGCAGCCTCGATCCGTAGAATCGGCCGCATGAACGAGAAATACGCCCCCGCCGACGTCGAAGCCGCTGCCCACGCCCACTGGGCGCAGCCGCTTTGGAACGGCCATGACGCCTACCGCGTGACCGAAGACCAGAGCCGCCCGAAGTTCTACGCCTGCTCGATGCTGCCCTATCCCAGCGGCAAGCTGCACATGGGCCATGTGCGCAACTACACCATCAACGACATGCTCGCGCGCCAGCTGCGCATGAAGGGCATGAACGTGCTGATGCCGATGGGCTGGGACGCCTTCGGCCTGCCGGCCGAAAACGCAGCGATGAAGAACAAGGTGCCGCCGGCCAAGTGGACCTACGACAACATCGCCCACATGAAGGGCCAGATGCAGGCCATGGGCCTGGCCATCGACTGGTCGCGCGAGGTGGCCACCTGCACGCCGCAGTACTACAAGTGGAACCAGTGGCTGTTCCTGAAGATGCTGGCCGCCGGCATCGCCGAGCGGCGCACCCAGGTGGTGAACTGGGACCCGGTCGACCAGACCGTGCTGGCCAACGAGCAGGTGATCGACGGCCGCGGCTGGCGCAGTGGCGCGCTGATCGAGAAGCGCGAGATCCCCGGCTATTACCTCAAGATCACCCAGTACGCCGATGAGCTGCTGTCGGCGGTGAACAACCCCGACGACCCGAACTACCTGGCCGGCTGGCCCGAGCGGGTGCGGCTGATGCAGGAGAACTGGATCGGCAAGAGCGAGGGTGTGCGCTTTGCGTTCCCGCACGACATACGAGATGCCACGGGCAGCTTGATCGGCGACGGCCGCATGTGGGTCTTCACCACCCGCGCCGACACCATCATGGGCGTGACCTTCTGCGCCGTGGCGCCCGAACATCCGTTGGCCACGCATGCGGCTGCGTCCAATCCGGCCGTGGCCACCTTCATCGCCGATTGCGCGCAGGGCGGCAGCACCGAGGCCGAGCTGGCCACGCAGGAGAAGAAGGGCATTCGCACCAGCTTGACCGTCACGCACCCGCTGACCGGCGCGGCCGTCGAGGTGTGGGTCGGCAACTACGTGCTGATGAGCTACGGCGACGGCGCGGTGATGGGTGTGCCGGCGCATGACGAGCGTGATTTCGCCTTTGCCAAGAAGTACGGCCTGGCGATCCGGCAGGTGGTGGCGGTCGACGGCGAGGCCTTCTCGACGGACGCGTGGGCTGAGCGTTATGCCGACAAGCAGCGCGGTCGCTGCGTCAACAGTGGCGAGCTCACCGGCCTGGCCTTCAAGCCGGCGGTCGCGAAGGTGGCCGAGTTGCTGGCCGAAAAGAACCTCGGCGAAAAGAAGACCACCTGGCGATTGCGCGATTGGGGCGTCAGCCGCCAGCGCTACTGGGGCACGCCGATCCCCATCATCCACTGCGAAGCGCATGGCGCGGTGCCGGTGCCAGAGAAGGATCTGCCGGTGGTGCTGCCCGAGGACTGCATCCCCGACGGCAGCGGCAACCCGCTGAACAAGCGCGCCGATTTCCTCAACGTGCCCTGTCCGGTGTGTGGCAAGCCGTCGCGGCGCGAGACCGACACGATGGACACCTTCGTCGACTCGTCGTGGTACTTCATGCGCTACTGCGATCCGACGAATTCCGATGCGATGGTGGCCGAGGGCACGAAGTACTGGATGCCCGCCACCGGCTCCCAGGCCGGTGGGCCTGGGGTCGACCAGTACATCGGCGGCATCGAGCACGCCATCCTGCACCTGCTGTACGCCCGCTTCTGGACCAAGGTGATGCGCGACCTGAACCTGGTCACCGTCAGCGAGCCCTTCACCAAGCTGCTGACCCAGGGCATGGTGCTCAACCACATCTACAGCCGGCGCGGCGACAAGGGCGGCATCGAGTACTTCTGGCCGCACGAGGTGGAAGACGTGCGCGACGAGAGCGGCAAGGTCAGCCAGGCGCGCGTGAAGGCCGACGGCACACTGGTCGACTACGAGGGCGTGGGCACCATGTCCAAGTCGAAGAACAACGGCGTCGACCCGCAGGAGTTGATCGACCGCTACGGCGCCGACACGGCCCGGCTGTTCGTGATGTTCGCCAGCCCGCCCGAGCAGACGCTGGAGTGGAACGACGCTGGCGTCGAAGGCGCGCAGCGCTTCCTCAAGCGGGTGTGGGGCTTCGGCGTGAAGCATGCCGAGACGCTGAAGCGCGTGAACGCCACAACAACGGCCAGCAAGCTCAGCGCCACGCCGCTGCGCGCCGAGGCCGCGGCGCTGCGCCGCGAGGTGCACCTGGCACTGCGCCAGGTGAGCCACGACTACGACCGCATGCAGTACAACACCGTGGTGTCGGGCTGCATGAAGCTGCTGAATGCGCTGGAAGCCTTCAAGCCCGATGGCAGCGATGGCGATCTGGCGGTGCTGTGCGAAGGCAGCTCGGTGCTGCTGCGTGCGCTGTACCCGGCCTGCCCGCACATCAGCCACGCGCTGTGGGCGTCGCTCGGCTTCGCCGGCGCCGTGGGCGATCTGCTCGACGCGCCCTGGCCCGCGGTCGACGAGGCGGCGCTGCTGCAGGACCAGATCGAGCTGGTGCTGCAGATCAGCGGCAAGACGCGCGGCGCCATCACCGTGGCCGCTGCCGCCGACAAGGCCACGATCGAAGCCACCGCGCTGGCCTCGCCCGAGTTCGCCAGGTTTGCCGAGGGCAAGCCGGCGAAGAAGGTGATCGTCGTGCCGGGCCGCCTGGTCAACGTGGTGGTCTGACCGGCAACCGATGCCACGCACCCTGAACGCGCGCCGACGATTCGGCCTCGCCTTGCTGGCCGGCCTCGCCGGTGGCGGGCTGGCGGGCTGCGGCTTCGAGCTGCGCCAGACGCCACCGCTGCCCTTCAACCGCATCGCGCTGATCGGCTTTGCGGCCCGCTCGCCGCTGGCCGACGAGCTGCGCGAGCGGCTGGTCGGCACGGTGCAGGTGGTGGCCACGCCCGGCCAGGCCGACGTGGTGCTGCAGGCGCTGGCCGACCGGCGCGAGCGCAGCGTGGTGGCGTCCACCGCGGCCGGCCAGGTGCGAGAGCTGCAGCTGCGGGTGAAGTTCGAGTTCCGGCTGAACTCACCCGGCGGGCGCGAGCTGGTCGGCCCCACCGAGCTGATGCTGTCGCGCGACATGAGCTACAGCGAGAGCTTTGCGCTGGCCAAGGGCCAGGAGGAAGCCGAGCTCTACGCGGCCATGCAGGCCGACATCGTGCAGCAGGTGCTGCGCCGACTGGCGCGCGCCGATCTTGCCGCACCGCGCGCGGCGGGCGCGACCGCCGCGTCCACCCCCATGCCAGCCCGCCGCTGACCCGAGGCCCACCGCCATGCAATTGCGCGCCGACCAGCTGACGCAGCACCTCGCCCGCGGCCTGCAGCCGCTCTACACCGTGCATGGCGACGAGCCGCTGCTGGCGCAAGAGGCGGGCGATGCGATCCGCGCGGCCGCGCGCGCGGCGGGTTATGTCGAGCGCAAGGTATTCAGCGTCAGCGGCGCGCATTTCGACTGGTCGGGCCTGCTGGGCGCGGCGCAGGCGATGAGCCTGTTCGCCGAGCGCCAGCTGATCGAGATCCGCATCCCCAACGGCAAGCCGGGCAAGGACGGCAGCGAGGCGCTGCAGCGCTATTGCGCCCACCTGTCGGACGACGTACTCACCATCGTGCACCTGCCCCGCCTCGACCGCCAGCAGCAGCAGGGCGCGTGGTTCGGCGCGCTCGACCAGGCGGGTGTCAGCATCGCCGTGCAGCCGGTCGAGCGCCGCGAGTTGCCGGCCTGGATCGCCCGGCGCCTGGCCGCGCAAGGCCAGCGTGTGGCCGAAGGCGAATCGGGCCAGCAGACGCTGGCCTTTTTCGCCGACCGGGTGGAAGGCAACCTGCTGGCCGCGCATCAAGAGCTGCAGAAGCTGGCGCTGCTGTACCCGGCCGGCGAGCTGGCCTTCGAGCAGGTGGAGTCGGCCGTGCTGAACGTGGCGCGCTACGACGTGTTCAAGCTCGGCGAGGCGGTGCTGGCCGGCCAGACGGCGCGTGTGCTGCGCATGCTCGACGGCCTGCGCGCCGAGGGCGAGGCCGCGGTGCTGGTGCACTGGGGCCTGGCCGAGGACATCCGCGCGCTCAAGCGGGTGAAGGAGTCACTGGCCCAGGGCAAGCCGCTGCCGATGGCCTTCAACGAGAGCCGGGTCTGGGGCGTCAAGCAGCGCCTGTACGAGCGGGTGCTGCCGCTGCTGGCCGAGCACCAGCTGGCGCACCTGGTCGAAGCCGCCAGCATCTGCGACGGCGTGATCAAGGGCCTGAAACACCCGCTGTGGCCGCTGGACCCCTGGGACGCGCTGCGCCGGCTGGCGTTGCTGCTGGTGCAGGCGGTGGCCATCCCGCCGGCGCCGCGCGGCAAGGCGCCGCTGCTGCGTGTGGGCCCGCGGCTGGCGCTGGAAGCCTAGCGAAGCACGCTGCCCGACCGGCGCGCCGCCGCCGGTCAATAACCCGCGTCGCGGGCGACCAGGTTGGCCAGCGGCAGGCCGCGGGCCAGCGCTTCGACGTTGCGCGCCACCACCGCCGACGCGCTGCGCGCATCGGTCAGCGCCGCCACATGCGGCAGCAGCACCACGCGCGGGTGCTGCCAGTACGGGTGATCGGCGGCCAGCGGCTCGTGGGCGAACACATCCAGCACCGCCTGGCCGATCTGCCCACTGGCCAGCGCGGCCAGCAGGTCGGCATCGATCAGATGCGCGCCGCGCGCCAGGTTCACCAAGCCGGCGCCACGCGGCAGCTGGGCCAGCAGCGTCGCGTCGATCAGCCCGCGGGTGTCGGGCGTCAGCGGCAGCAGGTTGATCAGCACCTGCGCCTGCGCCAGGGCGCCCGGCAGTGCCGCCGCGCCACGGTGCACCGTGACGCCGGCCGGCGCCTCGGCGCCAAGGTCTGCGCCGCCATCACCCACCGCGCGCCGCCAGGCCGACACCGGGTAGCCCTGCTGCACCAGCCGGCGCGCCACCGCCCGGCCCATCTGGCCCAGGCCCAGCACCAGCACCGGCACCTCGTCGGCGCGGCGCTGCGGCTGCTGCCGCCATTCGCCGGCGTGCTGCTGGCGGGCATAACCGAAGAAGCCGCGGTGCAGCGCCAGCGTGGCCCACAGCGCGGTCTCGGCCATCGCCTCGTTCATCGCCGGATCGACCATGCGCGCGATCGGCACGCCCGGCGGCAGCGTGGCGTCGGCCAGCAACCGGTCGACGCCGGCCCACAGGCTCTGGATCAGCCGCAGCCCCGGCAGCTCGTCCAGGCTGCCCGGCGGCGGATTGGCGACGATGGCGGCGTGGATCTCGGCGTCGTCCACCTCGCCACGGGCCAGGCACAGGCGGTGGCCGGGCATGGCGGCACGCAGGGCGGTGGCCCATTCATCACGCTCGGCCTCATCGAAGGCACCGATCAGCAGCAGGTTCATCGTGAGACTCCCGGCAACAAAGGCAGTCGGTCGATCAGGCCTTGCAGCGCGTCCACCAGGGTGGCCTGGCGCACCGCCGAGCGGTCGCCGGCGAAGCGCTGCAGCCGCGCGTCGGTGGCCACGCTGCCGGCCGCGTCGCGCCAGGCCCAGGCCAGCCACACCGTGCCCACCGGCTTGGCCACGCTGCCACCGCCCGGCCCGGCCACGCCGGTGACGGCCACGCTCAGCTGCGTGGGTGAGCGGGCCAGCACCCCGGCCGCCATCGCGCGCGCCACCGGCTCGCTGACGGCGCCGTGCGCCTCGATCAGCGCGGCCGGCACGCCCAGCAGCTCGGTCTTGGCGGCGTTGCTGTAGCTGACGATGCCACGCTCGAACCAGTCGCTGGAGCCCGCCAGCTCGGTGCAGGCGCCGGCGATCAGGCCACCGGTGCAGCTCTCGGCGCTGGCGATCATCGCGCCGCGCGCGCGCAGGCCATCGGCCAGCAAAGCCACAAGGGTCTCGATGCGGGCAGCGCTCACCATGGCAGCCGGTGCCACAGGGCGATCACCAGCAGCGTGCACAACGCCGCCACCAGGTCGTCGAACAGGATGCCGAAGCCCTGGCGCCAGCCGATGGCCTGGCCCGGCCGCAGCTTGCACAGCCGGTCGGCCCAGCCCACCGGCCCGGGCTTGGCGGCGTCGAAGTAGCGGAACAGCCCGAAGGCCACCGCCTGCGCCAGCAGCCCGGCCGGCATCACCAGCCACAGCACGATCCAGAAGGCCACCACCTCGTCCCAGACGATGACGCCGGGGTCGGCGGTGCGCAGGTGCTGCGCGGTGCGGGTGCAGGCCCACCAGCCCAGCGGCAGCGACAGCGCGATGACCGCCGCCCACTGCCCGTCGCTGAGGAATCGATCGAAGATGACGAAGGCCGCCCAGGCCCACAGCGTGCCCACCGTGCCCGGCGCCACCGGCGACAAGCCGCTGCCGAAGCCCAGCGCCAGCCAGCGCGCCGGGTGGCCCAGCATGAAGGCGGCAGTGGCGCGGCGCGGCGCGGTGTTTGGCGCCGGCGGCGCGGCGGCCGGCACCACCGGTGCGACGGGCAGGGTCGTGTCGGTCATGCGTCGGGCCCGTCCTTGAAATGGTCGAAGGCCTGCAGCACCAGCGGCAGCGCCACGCCCTGCGCGTCGACCAGCCGCAGCCCGGGTGATGCCTCGATGCGGCCGATGCAGGCCACGGCCACACCCGCTTGGGCGGCGGCCGCACGCACGCGAGCCTCGGCCTCGGGCGGCGCGCTGAACAGCAGCTCGTAGTCATCACCACCGGCCAGCGCGCATTGCAGCTGCCGGGCGCGCGGCTGGCGCGCCAGCACCGGGCTGATCGGCAAGGCATCGACCTGCAGCACCGCGCCCACGCCCGAGCGCTGCAGCACATGGCCCAGGTCGCCCACCAGGCCGTCGCTCAGGTCGATGGCCGCGCTGGCCACGCCACGCAGGCCCAGGCCCAGCGCCACGCGCGGCTGCGGCTGCTCCATCGCGCGGCGCACCGCCTCGAAGTCGTCACCGGCCAAGCTGACATGGCCACGAAACACCTCCAGCGCCAGCCGGGCGTCGCCCACGCCGCCGCCCACCTCGTGGCTGACCCACAGCGTTTCGCCCGCGCGTGCACCGTCACGCCGCAGCGCCTGGCCCGGCGGCACCTCGCCGAACACGGTGATGCACAGGTTCAGCGGCCCGGCGGTGGTGTCGCCGCCCACCAGCTCGATGCCATGCACGTCGGCCAGGTCGAACAGGCCCTGCGCCAAGCCGGCCAGAAAGGCCTCGTCGACCCGCGGCATGGCCAGTGCCAGCGTGAAGGCCACCGGCCGCGCGCCGCAGGCGGCCAGGTCGCTCAGGTTCACCGCCAGGGCCTTGTGGCCCAGCCGCTCGGGCCGCACCGTGGACAGGAAGTGCCGGCCTTCGACCAGCATGTCGCTGGACACGGCCCACTGCAGGCCCACGGCCGGCTGCAGCAGCGCGCAGTCGTCGCCCACGCCCAGCACCGCGCGCGGCGTGGGGCGGGTGAAGTACTTGGCTATCAGGTCGAATTCGCCCAGGGACATGGGCGGGATTGTGTCGCAGGCCTGCGCTATCGGCCCGGCGGCGCGGGCGCGCTCACGCCGGGTCAGGCCGGATCGTCGCGCAGCAGGTTGGCCAGCTCGACGGCCGAGCGCACGTTCATCTTGTCGAACAGCCGGGCGCGGTGCACTTCCACCGTGCGCACGCTGATGTCCAACTCGTCGGCGATCAGCTTGTTGGCCAGGCCGGCAACCACGCACGCCATCACCTCTCGTTCACGCTCGGTCAGCTCGGCCAGCAGCTTGTGCAGTGTCTTGCGGCCGCGCCGGCGCTGGATCGCTTCGCCGCTGGCCGCCAGTGCCTGCACCACCCGGTCGACCAGCGCGTTGTCGGAAAACGGCTTTTCGACGAAATCGAAGGCCCCGCGCTTGACCGCCGCCACCGCGGTGGGCACGTCGCCATGGCCGGTGAGAAAGATCACCGGCAGCGCCTCGATCAGCCCGCGCTCGATCAGCCGCTCGAACAGCACCAGCCCGCTGGTGCCGGGCATGCGCACGTCCAGCAGCAGGCACGAGGGCGCGTCGGGCCAGCCGCCGGCCAGATCGCGCGTGGCGAGAAAGGCCTCGAAGGCCTCGGCATGGGCATGGCCCTCGGACAGCAGCCGGCGTGAGCGCAGCAGCCAGGCCAGCGCCTCGCGCACCACGGTCTCGTCATCGACCAGGTAGACCATCGGCAGGCCCAGCGGGGGCGATACGACAGGGGCCATCATGGGCGGAGTATCCGGCAAGCGCGGGCAGATCAGCGCACCGGCACACCCGGTGCAGCCGGCTCGACGGCGGGCGGCGTCGGTGGTGGCAAAGCCGGCGGCGCCTATGGTGGTGTTGAAGGCGACACCAGCAGCGGCAGCGTGAAGTGGAACGCGGTGCCACCGGCGCTGTCGGCGCTGTCGGCGGACACACCCGGCCGCGGCGGCAGGTTCTCGAAGTCCATCGCGCCGCCGTGCTGCTCGACCACCGTGCGGCACAGCGACAGGCCCAACCCCATGCCCTCGGGCTTGGTGGTGAAGAAGGGCGTGAACAGGCGCTGTGCCACCTCGGCGGGGATGCCCGGCCCGGCGTCGATCACCGAGAACACCGCCCAGCGGCCCTGCGCCTCGGGCACCCGCCGCACCCGCAGCGTCAGCACCCGATCGGCCAGCGGCGTGGCGCCGTCCATCGCCTGGATGCCGTTGCGCGCCAGGTTCAGCAGCACCTGCTCGACCATGGTGCGGTCCACCTTCAGCCGCGGCACCGGCTGCGCCACGTCCACCGCCACCCGCACACCCACCTTGCGCGCCTGCAGCCGCACCAGCGGCAGCACCGATTCGATCAACACGTCGGCGGCGATGACCTCGTGCGCCTGGTGCCGGCGGCGCACGAAGTCGTGCACGCTCTTGATCACCCGGCCGGCGCGCTCGGCCTGCTCGGAGATGCGCTCGAGTGCATGGCGCAGCGAGGGCAGCAGCTCGGGATCGGTCGCCCCCCCCGGCAGCGGCGCGTCCATCAGGTTGAGCGAGCCGGTGGCGTAGCTGGCGATGGCCGACAGCGGCTGGTTCAGCTCGTGGCTCAGCAGCGAGGCCATCTCGCCCACGCTGGCCAGCCGGGCGGTGGCCTGCAGCCGCTCCTGCTGCTGGCGCGAGAGCTCTTCGACCCGGCGCTGCGCCGACAGGTCGAGCACCGCGCTCATCCAGCCGGTCTGCTTGCCGGTGCCGGTGACCAGCGGTGCCTCGTAGATCATCACCGGAAAGCGCTCGCCGTTCTTGCGCATGAAAACCGTCTCGTAGCCTTCGTGCGGCGTGTCGGTCTCGGTGGCCGCGGCCAGTCGCTCGGCCTGGCGGCGCTGGTATTCAGCCACCTGCTCGGGCGGCCAGTAGGGGGGCAACGTGGCCTGCTGCAGCTCGTCGGCGCTGTAGCCCACCATCGTGCAGAAGGCCGGGTTGACGTAGACAATGCGGCCCTGCCGGTCACGCGCACGCAGCCCGGTGAGCAGCGAATCCTCCATCGCGCGGCGAAACGCCAGCGATTCGGCCAGCGCCTCTTCGGCGGCATGCCGCCGCCGGCCATCGCGCACCAGCAGCACCACCACCACGCTCAGGGCCAGCGACAGGCCCAGCACCAGCGCGGTGGCCAGGTTGGGGATCAGGCTGGGCGCGCGCTCCATCGCATCCACCCGCAGCTGCAGCGGCACGCCGGGCAGGTCGACCAGCCGCTCGGCAACGAACACACCGGCGCCGCGCACCGCCCCGCTGCGCGCCAGCCGGGTGCCGTCCCCCTCGACGAACGACAGCTCGTGGCTGCGGCCGATCTCGGCGCCCAGCACTTCGTCGAGCAACTGCGGCAACAGCAGCGTGGCCACGGTGAAACCCACCAGCTCACCCGACGCCTGCAGCGGCACGCAGACATCGACCGCCTCCAGCCCCAGGCCGCCGGGCAGGGGCACGAACTGGCTGCGCGAGAACACCGGCGACATCAAGCGCTGTGCGGTGTTGCAGGCCACCTCGGCCTCCACCTCCATCTCGGCGCGCGGCAGTTGCGAGAACAGCGGCTCGAGAAACGGCGTCTCGGCCGCCTCGACGATGCGCAGGCGCTGGTCGCGGCGCTCCAGCCGGCCGATCTCGCGCTGGCTGCGCAGCAGCACGTCGGCATGGCGCTGCCAGGCCTGGGCATCGCCGGCGGGCACCTGCAAGCCCTGCATGCCTTGCAGCACCAGCTGGGTGCGGCGGCGGATCTCGCCCTGGACCGCGGCGGCCACGTCCTCGGTGCGCTCCAGCGCGCGCGCCTGTTCGTAGCGCAGCGTCAGCACCACCAGCAGCGATTGCGCCACGCCCAGCAGCACCACCAGCACCCCCCACAGCAGCAGGCGGGGAGAGCGGCGGCCGGCCGGGGGTGGCGCGGGTGGCGGTGGTGCAAAGTGGGGCGCGGCGGACACGGTCATGCTGACCGGCAGTATTCCCCGCCGCGCCCGGCCCGGGCCTACGCAGTTGTGCGCATGGCCCAGGCCGGTGCGGCAGGCTCAGCGGCTGGCTTGCGACACACGCAGGCTGGCGGGTGCGGTGTAGCCATCCACCTCGGCGTTGATGGCCTTGAGCTCACCGCTCTGGATGGCCTGCGCGGTTTGCGCCTTGATGGCGGCGCGCGTGGCATGGCTGCGCACCGGCTCCATGTAACCGGCCGACCAGGCCTTGGTCAGGCCGGTCTGGCGGGCGGTGGCCAGCTCGGCGCTGACGGCGGCGCGGGTCTTGCCGCTTTGCACGGCCTGCAGCCAGGTGTCGGGCGTGGCTTCCTGGGCCAAGGCGCTGCCGGCAGCGGCGGCGGTCAGGGCGATGGCGGCGATCAGGGATTGGGTGGCGTTCATGGTGCTGTCCTTCAGGTGGGTTGCAATGGGATTCGTGTCGGTCCGGTGTGGCGGGTGGGGTGTTGTCACAGCGCCGACCACGGAATGAACTGTGACCAGCGCAGCCAACGTCTTGCGGACAGCCACATGACAAAAATGTCATCCAGCAGGCCTGTGCCCAGTGGCACCATGCGCTCCCATGCGACTCCTGGTGATCGAGGACGAGGTCAAGCTCGCGCAGTACCTGTACAAGGGCCTGAGCGAAAACGGCCATGTGGTGGACCTGGCCCATGACGGCATCGAAGGCCGGCGCCTGGCCATCGGCGGTGAATACGACCTCGTGCTGCTGGATGTGATGCTGCCCGGCATCGACGGTTTCGGTGTGCTGCAGGCCATCCGCGCCGAGAAGCGCCACCTGCCGGTGCTGATGCTCACCGCCCGCGACCGGGTGGAAGACCGGGTGCGCGGTTTGGAGCAAGGCGCCGACGACTACCTCGTCAAGCCCTTCGCCTTCAGCGAGCTGCTGGCGCGGGTGGGCGCGCTGTTGCGCCGTGGCCAGCAGGTTGGCGCCCAGCCCGCCACCGAGCTGCACCTGGCCGACCTCAGCCTGGATCTGCTGAGCCGGCGTGCCGAGCGCCGCAGCGAGCGCCTGGACCTCACCGCCAAGGAGTTCAAGCTGCTGGCATTGCTGCTGCGCCGGCGCGGGCAGATCCTGTCGCGCACCACGCTGGCCGAGCAGGTGTGGGACATGAACTTCGATTCCGACACCAACATCGTCGAAGTGGCGGTGCGCCGGCTGCGCGCCAAGCTGGATGATCCGTTTCCCACCAAGCTGCTGCACACCGTGCGTGGCATGGGCTATGTGCTGGAAGACCGCGCACCGTCATGACCACCTGCAACCAGCTGCTGTGCAGCCATTCCATCGCCGGGCGGCTGTCGAAGAAACTGGCGCTGTTCGCTGCCGTGGTGATCGGCCTGGTGTCAGGCGCCAGCTGGCTGTCGATGGCGATGATGGTCAAGGAGCGCAATGCGCAGGAACAGGCGCGCAGCTGCGACATCGTGGCCGACATCCTGGCACTGGAGGCGCGCAACGGTGGTGAGCGGGCGGTGCTGCAGCGCCTGAACAGCGACGCCCCGACGCGGGCCAAGGCGCACCTGCAGGTGCTGCGCGCCGACGGCTCGGTGCTGTATGCCGACCCGATGTCGGACGCGCTGCACCAATCGAGCCACCAGCGCACGCAAGCCTTCCAGATCAGCACGCCCGGCGTGGCCGGCGGCATGCTGCAGGCCCGCTACACCATGGACTTCACCCGCAGCGCCGAGCTGGGCAAGCGCTGGGCGCTGACCCTGGTGGCCGTGTCACTGGCCGCCGGGGTGGTGGTGGCGCTCGGCGCGGGCTGGTTCGTGCGCCGCAGCCTGCTGCCCCTGGGCGGGCTGGCGGCGCAGACGCGCGCCATCTCGCCCCAACACCTGCACCAGCGCCTGGCCCTGGCCGACCCGGCCGAGGAACTGCTGCCCTGGGTGACCCAGTTCAACGCGCTGATGGACCGGCTGCAGCGCGCCTATACCCAGCTGGAGGCCTTCAACGCCGACGTGGCACACGAGCTGCGCACGCCGCTGGCCACGCTGATCGGCGAGACCGAGGTGGCGCTGTCGCGCGAGCGCAGCCCCGAGGCCCTGCGCGAGACGCTGCAAAGCAACCTGGAAGAGATGCAGCGACTGTCGGCGCTGGTCAACGACATGCTGTTCCTGTCGCAGGCCGATCGGGGCGTGACCGCCCGCCGCGGCGCGCCCGTCAGCCTGGCCGCGCTGGCCGCCCAGGTGAGCGAATTCCACGAGGCCACGCTGGAAGACGCCGGCCTGGCGCTGCGCATCGACGGTGACGCCACGCTGCCGGTGGACGAGCCGCTGGTCAAGCGTGCGTTGTCCAACCTGCTGGGCAATGCCACCCGCTTTGCCACGCCGGGCTCCACGGTGGTGATCAACATCGCCCCGGCCGCCGATGCCGAGCAGGTGCAGCTGGTGGTGCAGAACCGCGGCCAGGCCATCGCCGCCGACCACCTGCCGCGGCTGTTCGACCGCTTCTTCCGCGTCGACAGCGCCCGCTGCTGCGAAGACGGCCAGCACCACGGTCTGGGTCTGGCCATCGTGGCCGCCATCGCCCGCATGCACGCCGGCCGCACCGTGGCCGAAAGCGCCAGCGGCACCACCCGCGTCGGCTTCACCTTGGCGGCATAAACCCACTTCGGCAGCGGCTTCGGCGTTCACTTGCCTGCATTGCGCTGTTCTGGGTTGGACTGCTACGCAGTTCCGCGCATGGACAGCGCCGTCGCGGGCGCGACACTCCTCGGATTCGCCCCCCCGATTCAGGACAGTCCACCCATGCCCGAACACACCCAGGAAGACAAGCGCGCCGAACTTCGCCGCGCGGCGTTGGAGTACCACGAGTTCCCCACGCCCGGCAAGGTGGCCATCGCCGCCACCAAGCAGATGGTGAATCAGCGCGACCTGGCGCTGGCCTATTCGCCCGGCGTGGCGGCCGCCTGCGAAGAGATCGTCGACGACCCGGCCAACGCCTGGCGCTACACCTCGCGCGGCAACCTGGTGGCGGTGGTGACCAACGGCACCGCGGTGCTGGGCCTGGGCAACATCGGCCCGCTGGCGTCCAAGCCGGTGATGGAAGGCAAGGGCGTGCTGTTCAAGAAGTTCGCCGGCATCGACGTGTTCGACCTGGAGATCGCCGAGACCGACGTCGACAAGCTGGTCGAGATCATCGCGGCGCTGGAGCCCACCTTCGGCGGCATCAACCTCGAAGACATCAAGGCGCCTGATTGCTTCTACGTCGAGCGCAAGCTGCGCGAGCGCATGAAGATCCCCGTCTTCCACGACGACCAGCACGGCACCGCCATCGTGGTGGGCGCGGCGCTGATGAACGGGCTGAAGGTGGTGGACAAGAAGATCGACGAGGTCAAGCTGGTCACCTCGGGCGCCGGTGCGGCGGCCCTGGCCTGCCTGAACCTGCTGGTCAAGCTGGGGCTGCCGAAGAAGAACATCTTCGTCACCGACCTGGCGGGTGTGGTCTACAGCGGCCGGGTGGAACTGATGGACCCCGACAAGGCCGAGTTCGCCCAGCCCACCGCCCACCGCACGCTGGCCGAAGCCATCGCCGGCGCCGACGTGTTCCTGGGCCTGTCGGCCGGTGGTGTGCTGAAGGCGCCGATGGTGGCCAGCATGGCCGCCAAGCCGCTGATCTTTGCCCTGGCCAATCCCAACCCGGAAATCATGCCGGAGGAGGTGGCCGCCGTGCGCAGCGACGCCATCATGGCCACCGGCCGCACCGACTACCCGAACCAGGTCAACAACGTCCTGTGCTTCCCGTACATCTTCCGCGGGGCGCTGGATTCAGGCGCGACCACCATCACCGACGAGATGGAGATCGCCGCGGTGCATGCCATCGCCGACCTGGCCCAGGCCGAGCAGAACGACGTGGTGGCTGCTGCCTATGCCGGCACCACCCTGGTGTTCGGGCCCGAATACCTGATCCCCAAGCCGTTCGATCCGCGGCTGATGATGAAGATCGCCCCGGCCGTGGCGCGTGCCGCCGCCGCCTCGGGCGTGGCCGCCCGCCCGGTGACCGACTTCGCCGCCTACGAGGAAAGGCTGCAGAGCTTCGTCTACGCCTCGGGCAATGCGATGAAGCCCATCTTCAGCCAGGCCAAGCGTGCCAAGCGCCGCAACGTGGCCTTTGCCGAGGGCGAAGACCGGCGGGTGCTGCGCGCGGTGCAGGTGGTGGTCGACGAAGGCCTGGCCCGGCCCTGGCTGGTGGGCCGGGCCAGCGTCATCCATGCCCGCATCGAGAAGCTGGGCCTGCGCCTGCAGGCCGGGCGTGACTACGACATCGTCAACATCGACGACGACCCACGCTACCGCGACTACTGGCAGACCTACCACCGCATGACCGAGCGCAAGGGCGTCACCGAGCAGTTCGCCAAGATCGAAATGCGCCGCCGGCTGACGCTGATCACCAGCATGCTGCTGCACAAGGGCGAGGTCGACGGCATGATCTGCGGCACCTGGGGCGCCACCGCACAGCACCTGGCGCACATCGACCAGATCATCGGCCGGCGGGCCGGCGTCAACACCTACGCCTGCATGAACGGGCTGATCCTGCCCGGACGGCAGGTGTTCCTGGTCGACACCCACGTCAACTACGACCCCACGGCCGAGCAGCTGGCCGAGATCACCGTGCTGGCGGCCGAAGAGATGCTGCGCTTCGGCGTGCAACCCAAGGCCGCGCTGCTGTCGCACAGCAGCTTTGGCGCCAGCAGCCAGCCCTCGGCGGTGAAGATGCGCGAGGCGCTGGTGCTGATCCAGCAGCGTGCGCCGTGGCTCGAGGTCGACGGCGAAATGCACGGCGATGTCGCGCTGGACGCCGACCTGCGGCATGAGCTGATGCCCCGCTCGACGCTGACCGGCGAAGCCAACCTGCTGGTGCTGCCCAACATCGACGCCGCCAACATCAGCTACAACCTGCTGAAGACGGCCGCCGGCGGCGGCATCGCCATCGGCCCGGTGCTGCTGGGTGCGGCCAAACCGGCGCATATCCTGACCCCGTCGGCCACCGTGCGGCGCATCGTCAACATGACCGCACTGACCGTCGCCGACGCCAACGCCGCCCGACTCTAGGCGATCGCCACCCGCCAGACTCACCAGATTGGTGCATCGGGCTGACATCCACCACCGGGTGTTGAAAAATCCGCGTGACAGCCCCTTGACAAGCTGCCAAGTGCCTGATTTCTCGAATGTTTCCAGATTGTGAGCGCCCACTCAATCCCTTTTGATCCTGCCCAATTTTGAGGCAGCGACTTGAGTTTTTGGGGGCGTTCCGGTAGCATCCGGGCTTCAGATTTCAGGGTAATCCCGTGGACAAGGTCGCTCGGTCATCGATTTGGAATCCTCTGCGACGGCTGGGGCTCCTGTCGATCATCGTGGCGTCGGTGCTGGTGGGGGCGGCGGTTCAAGCCAGGGGTCCGACAGGCCGTCTGGACACCGTGGCACTGTCGGCACTGCCGGTCGAAGCCCAGAAGACGCAGCGCTTGATTCACGCCGGCGGTCCGTTTCCTTACAGCAAGGACGGCGTGATCTTCGGCAACCGCGAGCGGTTGTTGCCGCGGCGCCAGCGAGGCTTCTACCGCGAGTACACCGTGCCCACGCCGGGGTCGAGAGACCGCGGCGCGAGGCGCATCGTGTGCGGCGGCCAGCGTCCCAAGGCCCCTGAAGCCTGTTATTACACCGCCGATCATTACGCCAGCTTCAAGCTGATTGCGTCCTGAGCGGCACTCGAACCGGAACCGATTCTTTTTCTTGACCCTGGAGGAACGCGACCATGCTGCTGCAGACCGTCCGTCCCAATATCGTGCAGGCCATCCGCGCCTACCGTGTCGAAGACCTGATGACCGCCGCCGAAGGCGCTGGCCAGCACTTCCTGTATGCCAACCTCACCGAGGCGCAGACCAAGCAGGACGTGCTCGACAAGATCGCCGAGTCGTTCCTGTTCCCGGCGCATTTCGGCAAGAACCTCGACGCACTGTTCGACTGCATGACCGATCTGGTGCACCGCGCTGGCAGCCAGCCGGGCTTCGTGGTGGTGCTCGAGCAGTTGCCCGACAACGCCCGCTTCGACCGCGAGGCGCGTGAGCAGTTGCTCGACGTGTTCCGCGATGCGGCCGATTTCTGGGGCGAGCGGCGCATCCCGTTCCGCTGCTTCTACTCGTTTGCCGTGGCACGCGCCAACGAGAGCAGCGCCTGGGAGCGTGTCAACGAGGCCGCGCAGGCGCCCGAGAAGCCGGCCCCCAAAGCCGCCCCGAAGAACGGCGCCAACCCCAACTTCGGCATGAACATGCCGATGATGAGCAGCGCCTTCGACACGGCGATGTGGTTGACGGTCTAACCCCCCCGTAGCGCCTGCGGCGTCCTTGCAGGCCACGCTGAGCCAGAGGCCCAGCCCTTCGGCAGGCACAAACGGCTCACCGTTTGTGTCCGGCCTCAGCCCCCCCAGGGGGGCGGCCCCAGTTGGACCGGCAAAGCCGGATCCACAGCGCCCGTTGGGTTTGATGGCGGCCTGCGGGCCGTCTTGTCATTTCGGGGGCTCGGCGGGCAAGGCCTGCGCCAGCGCCACGTACTCGGCCACCGGCACTTCTTCGGCGCGGCGCTGCACGTCGAAGTTGCCGGTAAAGCCCTGCTCGTCGAGCCAGCGGCCCAAGGTGTGGCGCAGCAGCTTGCGGCGCTGTGAAAACGCCACCGTCACCAGCGTCGACAGACGGGCCTCGTCCAGCACCGGCGGGGTGGCCAGCGGCAGCATGCGCACGATGGCCGAATCCACCCGCGGCGGCGGGTCGAACGACTCGGGCGGCACGTCGAACAGCGCCTCGATGCGGTAGCGCCACTGCAGCATCACCGTCAGGCGGCCGAAATCCTTGCCGCCGGGTGCCGCTGCCATGCGGTCGACCACCTCTTTCTGCAGCATGAAATGCTGGTCGACCACCCGTGGCGCCACCGCCAGCAGGTGGAACAGGATCGGCGTGGAGATGTTGTAGGGCAGGTTGCCCACCACCCGCAGCGGCTGGCCCGCGGCATCGGCCAACGCCGCGAAATCCACCTTCAGCACGTCGGACTCCACCACCGTGACGCCCGGGCGCTGGCGCCAGCGCGCGGCCAGGTCGCGGTCGAGCTCGATCACCGTGAGCGCGCCGCAGCGCTCGAGCAACGGCTGCGTCATCGCCCCCAGGCCGGGCCCGATCTCGACCAGCGCCTGCCCGGGCTTGGGCGCGATGGCGCGCACGATCGCGTCGATGATGCCGGCATCGACCAGGAAATGCTGGCCGAAGCGTTTGCGGGCGATATGACTCATTTCAGCCAGACCTGTCGCCGAATCGGCACCCGCAGCAACGCATGCCCCCGGCGGAACCAAGCGGGCGCCGCGGATCCGGCTCTGCCGGGCCGCTGGGGCCGCCCCCTTGAGGGTGAAGCGCCGAAGGCGTTGCGGGGGTGGGTCAATTCAGTGGCGGCTCGCGCAGCTCGATGTAGGCGCGCAGCCGCAGTTCCTTGGCCCAGTCCTGGTAGGTGGGTTCGAACCTGGCCTCGCGCAACTGGTTGCGGGCCTGCTCGCGCACTTCCTTGGGGTCGAGCTGGGCGCTGCGCCGCTCGATCACCTGGATCAGATGAACGCCGAAGCGCGAGGCCACCGGCGGCGAGATGCCGCCCAGCGGCAACTGGTTCATCGCCTCCTCGAACTCGGGCACGAAGTTGCCGGGTGAGGCCCAGCCCAGATCACCGCCACTGGGCGCACTGCCGTCTTCGGAGATTTCGCGGGCGACGTCATCGAACTTCTTCTCGCCGCGCTCGATCTGCTGGCGCAGCGTGGCCAGGCGCTGCGCCACCAGCGGCGCCTGGGCACGGTCGGCCGCGCGCAGCAGGATGTGGCGGGCGCGGGTCTGCGTCACCTTGAACGGATCGTCGCCCTGTCGATCGATCAGCTTGAGGATGTGGAAGCCCGCCGCGCTGCGCAGCGGCTGGTCGGTGACCTGGCCCACCGCCAATGGTTTGACCGCCTCGACGAACAGGTCGGGCAGCCGGTCGGCCGCCCGCATGCCCAGCTCACCACCGGCTTCGCGGTTGGGGTCTTCGCTGAGTTCACGCGCCACCTTGGAGAAATCTTCGCCGGCCTTCAGCCGGGCCAGCGCCTGTGTGGCGCGGGCCTGGCGCTGGGCCACCACGTCGGCGCCCGCGCCATCGGGCACGGTAACCAGGATCTGCGCCAGGTTGATCTGCGCCGTGCCGCTGCTCTTGGCGCGCCGCTCTGCAAGCAGGCGGTCGACATCGGCATCCGAGATGCGGATGCGCGAGATCACCTCGCGTTCGCGCACCCGCTCGAGCAGCACCTGGTCGCGCAGATTGGCGCGAAAGCGTGCGATGTCCATGCCATCGGCGCGCAGCCGCTCGCGCAGCTGGGTGACGGTGATCTGGTTTTGCGCGGCGATGTTGGCGATGGCGCGGTCGACGTCGGCCTCGTCCACCTTCTGCCCGGTCTCGCGGGCGTAGGTGATCTGCACCCGCTCGTCGATCAGCGCATCGAGCACCTGCTGGCGCAGCACCGCCGCATCGGGCAGCGAGGCACCGCCGCGGCGCGCGTCGGCGCTGATGCGCTCGATGCGCTGGGCCAGCTCGACCGAGGTGACCAACTCGGTGTTGACCACCGCCACGATGAAGTCGGCGCTGCGGTTGGCGCGCGCTGCGGCGGGCTGGGCCTGGGCCGCACCAAGGGCCATGCCGGCCGCCAGGGCCAGCGCCGTTGCCACGGCCGACAACGGACGGTGCCGGCGCTTTGAATTGGGGAGTTGGGTCATGGCTCGGAGGTGGGAAACGGGGTGCCACGCGGCTCGCGCAGCAGCCGGTAACCGGGGATATTGTCCTTCAACACCTGCAGCGGGTTGGAGCCCAGGCGCGACAGGCCCACCAGCTCCAGTTGCACCAGCAGCCGGGTGGTGGCTTCGGCGCGGCCGGTGGACAGCCGTTCGGAGACGATGCGGGCGATCCAGCAGCCGGTGTCGTACTCCAGCCCGGCCAGTGAATCGGTCATGCGGCTGTCTCTGACGCTGTAGTTCAGCCGGCCCACCGCATACAGCTTGCCGCCGCAGCCACCCGACGCACCCACCGGCCGCGCCTTGCCGCTGTAGATCGGCCATTGCCAGCCCAGCTCGACCTGCTCGGACAGGCCGCGCGCCAGCCGGTAGCCCGCCGAGATCGTGCGAAACGGCCCGGGCTGGAAGCGCGCGCCGATGATGGAGCGCACCACCCGCTGGCTGTCGGGGTTGTACTGCAGCGCGGCGTCGAACTTCCAGGGATTGAAGACCGAGGTGCCGCCCTCGACCAGCACATCGGAAAAGCGCTGCGTCAGCGGGTCGCCACTGAGCACCACCCGCTGGTCACGCAGGCGCAAACGCTGGGCCAGGCCCAGGCGCAGGGTCTCGGCGCCGGTGGCCGCATCCACCAGCCGGGTGGTGAAGCCGGTGGTCAGCTGGTGCGCGTCGCTGACCCGGTCGATGCCCGAGAAGGCGTTCTCGGCGTAGATCGACACCGCGTTGAAATCACGCTCGGCGGCGTCGAAGTTGGGCAGCGCCGACTGGTCACGGTACGGGGTGTTGACGTACAGCAGGCGCGGCTCCAGCGTCTGGCGCTGCGGGCGGCCGAACCACTGCGCGGGACGCTCGAGCACCAGGCCGGCGTCGAGGCTGGCGGTGGGGATCACCCGCGACGCGCGCTGGGTGCCGCCGGCGGCCGGCTCGAAGTGGTAACTGGCGGCGTTGAGCGTGAGGCGTGGCGTCATCCAGCCGCCCGGCCGGGTGAAGGGCCGGCTCAGCTGGCCCAGCGCATGCCAGCGCCAGCCGGTGGGCAGCTGGCTGTCGGCGGTGTCGTGGGTCAGCGTGAAGCGGTTGACCTCGGTCTGCAGCGATGCGCGCAGCCCCGCCGGCAGCACCGGCGCCAGCCGCAGGCCCAGTTGCGGGCTGCGCTGGTAGGGCGCAACGATCAGGTCGGCGCCGGTCCCGGTCTGCAGCACCTGCCAGCGCTGCACCCGGGCGTAGGCCAGCATCGGCCCCAGCGCGGTGGCCAGTTGCCGCTCGGCGGCCAGGTCTTGCGCCAGCAGGCGCGGCATGGTCGACGGCACGACCTGTGGAAAGTCCTTCCAGTAGCTGTCGTCGGACACCCGCAGGAGGTTGGCGCGATAGTCGACCTCGCCGAACAGCCGCCCGGTGTTGTCGGCCTGCCAGGCGCTGCGCGAGCGGCCGACGCTGCGGTCCTGCGGCAGCAGGTGCAGGCGCAGACGGCCCTCGTGCTGCGGCTCGAGGTAGCGGAACTCGCTGTCCAGCGCCAGACCGCGGCGCGTCAGCACGGTGGGCGTGAAGGTGGCGTCGCGGTTGGGCGCGATGTTCCAGTAGTAAGGCACGCCCAGCTCGAAGCCGCTGCGGCTGTCCAGCCCGATGCTGGGCGGCAGCCAGCCGCTCTTGCGGTCGTCGCTGAGCGGAAAGCTCAGCACCGGCAGCGCCAGGATGGGCAGGCCCAGGAACTGCAGCACCGCACCCTCGGCCACGCCCTCGTTGGCGTCGAAGTCGAGCCTGACCCGGTTGGTGCGCAGCAGCCAGTCGGGCGTGCCGCCGCCCTCGCCATGCCCCACACGCGGGCAGCTGGTGTAGACGGCCTCTTCGGCCCGGGCACGCGCGCTGTCGATAAAGTCGATGCGCGCGGCACGCCCGCCGGCGCCCAGCGATTCGAACTCGAACTCGGGCTGCAGGAAGAAGCCTTCGAAGCGCTGCACCTGCAGCTGCAACTCGGGGCCGCGGTAACTCACGCCGTCGCGGCCGACGAAGACCTGGCCGCGCGCCGTGGCGGTGTCGGTCAGGCTGTCGTAGCTCAGGCGCTGGGCGCGGATCACCGTGCCGGCGCGGCGAAACTCGACCTGGCCTTCGGCCACCACGTCGAGGTCGGGCCGCACGCGCAGTTCATCGGCGCGCAGGATCATCGGCCGCTGGCGCGCGTTGTCGCCGCTGGGCGAGGGTGCCAGCGTGGTGCTGGGCTGCAGCACCAGCGGCTCGTCGGCCTGGGCTGCACCGCTGGCCTGGCCGAACAGCGCGGCCACCGCCAGCGCCAACCGGGCGCGGCGGTGATCGGGACGATCGGGGCGAAGGGCGGCGCGGAAGTCGGCTGGCACGGGTGAAGGGCTGGGGCCTGGGGCCGGGGTGGGGGCGGCAAGCCGGCCGGCGCCACCGTGGCGCAGGCCCGTCGGACCTGCGGTTCGTAGAATCCGCGGATTATCCATGAGCCCCCGCGCCGGGCGGCCCGGCCCGCCGGCGCTGTGCGCACCGGCGCGCCATCCCACCGCATGCCCAACGCCACGTCCTGCCATGCCCTCTGCCCTGCCTGCCGACCTGCCCGCCGAGGCCCCCGCCGACCGGCCTGCCATCGCGGCCGCCACCACCGTCACCTGGCCCGACCCGGCGCGTGAAGCGGCCTTCTGGCGCTGGATCACCCCGCTGGCGCTGGCCCAGGGACTGGACCTGACCACGCTGGCGCCCGCCTCGGCCGATGCCAGCTTCCGCCGCTACCTGCGCGTGCGCGGCACCGACGGCCGCAGCCGCATCGTGATGGACGCGCCGCCGCCGCAAGAGGACGTGCGGCCGTTCATCGACGTGGCGCGGCGCATCCAGGCCGCCGGCCTGCATGCGCCGGCGGTGCTAGCCGCCGACGAGGCGCTGGGCTTCGTGCTGCTGGCCGACCTGGGCTCGGCGCTGTACCTGCTGGCGCTGCAGACCGCCGCACCCGCCGAGGCCGACCGGCTGATGCGCGAGGCCGTGACCGCATTGGTGCAGTTCCAACGCCAGGTCGACACCACCGGCCTGCCGGCCTACGACGACGCCCTGCTGCGGCGCGAGCTGGCGCTGTTTCCCGAGTGGTGCGTGGCGCGCGAGTACGGCATCACCTGGACCGACCCGCAGCAGGCCACCTGGGCCCGGCTGTGCGACGTGCTGGTGGCCAGTGCGCTGGCGCAGCCGCGCGTGGCCGTGCACCGCGACTGGATGCCGCGCAACCTGATGCTGACCGAGCCCAACCCCGGCATCCTCGATTTTCAGGACGCGGTGTTCGGCCCGGTCACCTACGACATCGCCTCGCTGCTGCGCGATGCCTTCCACTCGTGGGAAGAAGACCAGGAAATCGACTGGGCGGCGCGCTGGTGGCAGCAGGCGCGCGCGGCCGGCGTGCTGGGCGATCATCCGATGGCCAGCGACTTCGGCGAATGCTGGCGCGCCATCGAGTGGATGGGCCTGCAGCGCCACCTGAAGATCCTGGGCATCTTCAGCCGATTGAAGCACCGCGACGGCAAACCCGCCTATGCCGCCGACCTGCCGCGCTTCTTCGCCTATGCCACCAAGGTGGCGCTGCGCTACCGCGATCTCAAACCGCTGATCGGGCTGATCGAGCCGATGACGGGTGCGCTGACGACCACGGCGTTTTCGTTGCGCTGAGCCCGACGCGGTTCCGGCCGCAGATCAGCGTGTCGACCCGGGCACGGCCAGGCCTGCGTCTCGCAGCCGGCCGCTGCCAGCCAGGGATCGCGGTCTTCGCCACCGAAGGCCTGCACCAGAAAGTCGAGCAGCGCCCGGGTGCGCGCCGGCAGGTGCTTGCGGCTGGGCAGGGCCGCCCACAGCGTGATCGAGAACAGCCGCCAGGCCGGCAGCACGCGCTCGAGCGCATGTTCCAGCAGCGCGTCCTCGAGCACGAACGACGGCAGGCCGGCGATGCCCAGTCCGTGCAGCGCCGCGGCGTAGGTGGTGTCGATGTGGGCGGTGGTCAGCACCGGCCGGTGCGGGATCAGCGTCACCGACTCGCCTGGCGGCTGATCGTCCCCAGTCACGCCGGTCACGAAGGTGATGCCGCGCTGCAGGTCGCTGATCGGCGGCAGCAGCGTGTCGTGGTCGACCAGCTGGCTGGGGTGGTCGGGCCGGCCGCGCCGGTCGAGGTACTCGGGCGAGGCGCACAACACCACCTCGGCACGCGCCAGCCGGCGGGCGATGTAGTCGCCCTCCAGCGGCGCGCGGGTCGACAGGATGGTCAGGTCGTAGGCCTCGTCCATCGCCTCCACCGGGCCGGGCGAGTGCAGTTCCACCGTCACCTGCGGGTACTGGCGGTGGAACTCGGGCATGCGCTTGGCCAGCTGGTGCACCGCCAGCGCTGGTGGCATCAGCACCCGCACATGGCCGCGCGGCTCGGAGGTGGCGTTGCCCACCAGCACCTCGGCCTCGTCGACGTCGGCCAGGATCTGGCGCACCCGCTGCAGGTAGCCGTCGCCGACCTCGGTGAGCGACAGCCGCCGCGTGGTGCGGTTCATCAGCCGGGCGCCCAGGTGCTCTTCCAGCTCGGCCACCAGCCGGGTGACCACCGCCGGCGCCAGGTCCAGCGCCCGGGCGGCGGCCGCCAAACTGCCCTCGTCGGCCACCCGCGCAAAGACACGCATCGCTCGCAATTGATCCATGCCGGATTATCGGACAGACACCCGGTTCATTGGATTAATGGAATTTCAAGCGACTTGATTGTTCTTAATTCGCAAATGATCCATTGCTGAACTGCTGGTTTATCCTGATGGGGTAACTACTTACAGTTCACTTCATCGATGAGCCGCATCACCCAGCAACGACTCACCGAGGCTGGTCACGACGGCAGGCCCTCACGGGCCCTCACCGTCGATCAGGAACTTTCCAACCCGTCTCAACTTGAGGTCTTCATCATGTCTTTCTCCATCCTCTCCAAGCAAGTGCTCACCGTCACCGCCATCGCCGCGGCCGCCCTGTTGAGCGCCGGCACCGCCTTCGCCCAGGAAGCCACACCCGACACCTGGCTGCAGACGGCGGTCAGCACCAAGAGCCGCGCCGACGTCAGCGCCGAGCTGGTGGCCGCCCGCCAGAGTGGGCTGATCAAGTCCTGGTCGGCCGGCTACATGGAGCCGGTGCGCAGCCACCTGGTGCGCGCTGAAGTGAAGGCTGTGACCGCACGCGCCATCGCCAGCGGCGAGGTCAAGGCGATCAACGCCGAGGTCTACAGCTTCACACCGACCGGCCCGGTGCGCGTGTCGCAAGCCGGCCGCTGAGGCCCGGGTGCCCTCGCGGGCGCCTGACCACAAGACGGCGGGCCCCTCGGGGCCCGCTTTGTTTTGAGAGTGCCGCCGCCCGGCGTGTGCCGGCTGTGCGTCAGGGGGGCGGGTCAGGGGTGCGCGGCGATCACCTGCGCCACCGCCGCCGTCAGCCGCTGCGCGTAGGGCACATGCAGGAACTCGTTGGGCCCGTGGGCATTGCTCTTGGGGCCCAGCACGCCGCAGACCATCATCTGCGCCGCCGGAAAGCCCTGCTGCAGCAGGCTCATCAGCGGGATGGTGCCACCCTGGCCGATGTAGGCCACCGGCGCGCCGAACTGTGCGACCGACGCGGTGTTCAACGCCGATTCGAGCCAGGGCGCCAGGGTGGGCGCGTTCCAGCCGTTGGCGCCCAGCGCGCCGGCCCGGCCATCGGGATGGAAGGTGACCTTGGCGTTGTAGGGCGCGTTGTCCTCCAGCAGCGTCTTGAGCTTGACGGAGGCCTGATGCCCGTCAACCAGCGGCGGCAGGCGCAGGCTCAGCTTGAAGGCCGTCCAGGGGCGCAGCACGTTGCCGGCGCTCTTCATCTCGGGAAAGCCGTCGACGCCGGTGACCGACAGCGTGGGCCGCCAGTGGCGGTTCAGCAGTGCCTGCACCGGGTCGGTGGTGGTTGGCAGCGATGCCATGCCATCGGCGCCGCAGGCCCAGGGAAAGGTCTTCCAGGCCTGCTCGCCCAGGATGGCGGCGGCGGCTTTCACCTGCTCGGCCCGGTCGGCCGGAATCTCGCAGTGGAAGAACTCGGGCAGCAGCCGGCCGGTGGTTGAATCCTCCAGCCGGTCGAGCACGTTGCGCAGGATGCGAAAGCTGCTGGGCACCACGCCGCTCGAATCACCCGAGTGCACGCCCTCGGTGAGGATCTCGACCTTCAGCACGCCCGAGACCATGCCGCGCAGGCTGGTGGTGAGCCACAGCTGGTCGTAGTTGCCGGCGCCCGAATCCAGGCACACCACCAGGCTGACGTTGCCCAGCCGGGTGCGCAGCGCGTCCAGGTAGGGCGGCAGGTCGTGCGAGCCACTTTCTTCGCAGGTCTCGATCAGGCCGACGATGCGTGGATGCGCCAGGCCTTGCGCCTTGAGCGACTCGACCGCGGTGATGGCGGCGTAGACCGCGTAGCCGTCGTCGGCGCCGCCGCGGCCGTAGAGCAGGCCATTCTGGTACTTGGGCGTCCACGGACCCAGATCGTTGCGCCAGCCGCTGAACTCGGGCTGCTTGTCGAGGTGGCCGTACATCACCACCGTGTCGGTACTGCCGGGCTTGAGGTTGGCCCCCAAGACGCCTTCGGCGTCGCCCCCCCGAGGGGGAGCGTCGGGCCTTGGGGCGGCCCGGCGGCCCGACGACGTTTCGATCTCGAAGAAGATCACCGGCGTGCGGCCGGGCAGGCGCACCACCTCCAGCGTGAGGCCGGGCACCTTGCGTGATTCGACCCAGCTGGCCGCATCACGCACCACCCGCTCGATGAAGCCGTTGGCGGCCCAGTCGGCATCGAACATCGGGCTCTTGGCCGGGATGGCGATGTAGTCGGTCAGCGCCGGCACGATGGCTTCGTCCCAGCGGCGGCGGGCAAAGTCGCCCAGCGCAACGGCTTCGTCGGCTTGCAGCGGCAGTTGGGGGTCACGGGCGTTCATGGGGGCTCCTGTGAAAGAGGAAGGCGGGCGCCTCAGCGCGGCGGCAACTGGGCCAGCCAGTGGTCCAGGTCGGCCAGCACGCGGGTCCGGTCGGGCTCGTTGAAGATCTCGTGGGCCATGCCATCGTAGCGCCGGGCGGTCACCCGCGCCGGCGGAGCGGCAGCGGCAAAGGCGTCGCTGCCGCGCGGCGCCACGCAGCGGTCGGCACCGGCATACAGCAGCAGCGTGGGCAAGCGCCATTGCGGCGCGCACTGGCGCACCCGCTCGCCGCCCTCGACGATGAAGCGCACCAGCCGCGGCGTGATGCGGTCGTGCACCAGCGGATCGGCGAGGTAGGCGCGCACCACCGCGGGGTCGCTGCTGACCCACTCGGGCTTCAGGCCATTGCCCAGCGCGCGGTCGGGCGCCAGCGGCGCGGCCACCGCCAGCAGCAGCTTCTGCAGCGCATGCATGCCGGGGTCGAGCGCGGGCGACGACATCACCAGCGCGTCCACCGGCTGCCACCAGGGCGCCGGCTGCGGCGCCAGGCCCTCGGCCCCATAGCGGCCCACCACCAGCCCGCCCATGCTGTGGCCCAGCAGCAGCAGCGGGCCGGGATGCGATGGCCGGGCGTGGGCGATGACCGCGCCGAGGTCGCTCAACAGGCTCAAGTCGGTCGCCAACCCTCCCCGCGGCCCGCCCGATCGGCCATGGCCCCGGTGGTCGTAGCCCAGCGTGGCCCAGCCCTGCGCCGCCAGATGCGCCATCACATGGGCATAACGCCCGATGTGCTCGCCCAGGCCGTGCACGATCAGCACCGTGCCGCGCACCGGTGCGGCTGCCGCCGGCCCGGATTGCAGGTGCAGCGTCAGGCCGTCGGCGGTGGTCAGGGTGTGCATCGGCGGCAGTCTATCCGCGGCAGTCCGGGGGGCCGGCGCCTACACTCGCAGACGCATGAATGCCGCGAGCCACTCCCTGCGCCGGCGCCGATCCAAGATCGCCGCCGCGCCTGCGCGCCAGCCGTGGCGGCAGCGGCCCTCGGGGCGCGGCGTGGCCGCACTGCGGCTGGCCTGCGCGCTGGCCGCCGCGCTGCTGGCTGGCTGCGCCGCCAACCCGTACACACCCCCGGCAGCACACCCACCGGGGGCCTCGCCTGCCGCGGCGGCCAGCGGCCCCAGCGCCCGGCTGCTGTTGCGGGGATCGGTGCCGGCCCAGGACCGATTCGCGGTGCTGAAGCTGGCCGATGCGCTGGCCTGCAAGGGCCCGTCGCTGCTGATCGCCGGCACGCCGCAGAAAGCCCCCGCGCCGGCCACACTGCCCGCCGGCGTGCTGACCACGCTGGACTTCGTCATCCTGCGCGCCGGCAAGCCCAGTTGCCGTGTGCGCTGGTCCTTCACGCCCGTGGCCGGCAAGACCTATTTGATGCAGGGCCTGGTGGTGGGCAGCAGTTGCAGCGCAAGGCTGCTCGATGTCAGCGCGCCCGAACGGCCGGTGCTGCCGCCCGACGCCGCGCTGCGCAGCCGCCCCGGCCAGCCCTGCCTGCCGCTGGCGCAGGCCCGCGCCGCCACCCGGGCCGCCAGCTCGCTGATCCAGGGCGGCCAGCAGGGGGGCGAGGCCGTGCTCAACCCTCGCGCCACCACCCAAGACCTGCAGGGGCTGATCAAGCCATGAACCGCCGCCCGCGCCACCCGCTGGCCGCCGGGGTTTCGTCGCCACGGCCGAAGTGGCGCGGCGCCCTGCTGGTTTTGCTGGGCGCAGCGGTGGGCCAGGGTGCGGCGGCACTGACGCCGGCCGAGGTGTTTGCGCAGGTGTCGCCCAGCGTGTGGCGGGTGCACACGCTGGACGCCGACGGCCTGCTGCTGGGCCAGGGCAGCGCGGTGGTGGTGGCGCCCGGCCAGCTGGTGACCAACTGCCATGTGCTGGCGCGTGCCCGCCAGGTGCAGGTGCGGCGCGACGGCCAATCCAAGGCCCAGCCGGCACGGCTGACGCTGTGGGACGTGCAGCGCGACCTGTGCCAGCTGACCGTGCCCGGCCTGGCCGCTGCGCCGGTGGCACTGGGCACCACCGCAGCCGCGGCGGTGGGCCAGCCGGCTTACGCCATCGGCCACCCGCGCGGTCTGGACCTGACGATGAGCGCCGGCCTGGTGTCCTCGTTCCGCCGCAATGCGGCCGGCCAGCTGGTGCTGCTGCAGACCTCGGCCGCGATCTCGGGCGGATCGAGCGGCGGCGGGCTGTTCAACGAGGCGGGCGAACTGATCGGGCTGACGACCATCGCCTCGGTCACCGGCGATGCACAGAACCTGAACTTCGCGATCCCGGCCGACTGGATTGCCGATCTGCCGCGGCGGCATGCGGCGGCGCGGGCGGCGGAGGGGGCTTCAACGGCGGCGTCGGCGGCCTCGCGCTGAGGCCTGGGGGAGATCCGCCACCTCACCCCACGGCCGCGCAGAGCACGGCCGGTGCGCCAGGCACGAACCGTCCTCAGGACGGTTCGTGTCCACGCTTACCCCATGTGGAAGAAGCAGAGCTTGTTGCCGTCGAGATCGCGGAAATAGCCGGCATAGAAGCCGGGCATGCGCGGGCCGGACGGGCCTTCGTCGGTGGCGCCCAACGACAAGGCGCGCTGGTGGCACTCATCGACCTGGGCGGTGCTGCTGCACACCAGCGCCGTCATCGTGCCGTTGCCGGGGGCGCAGGCCTGCTTGTCGAAGGGCGTCATCACCAGCAGCATCGGCTGGCCGGGGCCGGCCGACCAGGCATGGCCACGGCCCAGGTCCATCACCCGCTTGGCGCCCATCGGGCCCAGCAGGTCGTCGTAGAACTTGGTGGCGCGGGGCACGTCGTTGGTGCCGAGGGTGACGTATCCGATCATGAGCAGTCTCCTTGTAGGGTGAAAGCCCGGTTTTTACCCGCAGGCAGCGGCAGCCGCCATCGCGGAACACCCGCGCAGCGCTACCAAGTGGACGCCGCGGATCCGGCTCCGCCGGTCCAATGGCGGCGCCCCCCTGGGGGGAGCGCGCTGGCGCGCTTCGGGGAGAGCGGCTCTACCCCCGCTCGATCTTGAACACCGCCACGCTGGCGCGCAGGTTGGGCCAGCGGCGCACGGCCTGGCCGGCATGGAAGCCGAAGCTGTCGAGGATGGTCAGCCCGTTGCGCAGCGCCAGCACCTCGAAATCGGCAAAGGTGCCAACCCGGATGTTCGGCGTGTCGTACCACTCGTAGGGCAGCGTGCGGGTGACCGGCATGCGCCCGCGCAGCACCGACAGCCGGTTCGGCCAGTGCGCGAAGTTGGGAAAGCTGACGATGCCGAAGCGCCCCACGCGGGCCGTCTCGCGCAGCATCTTCTCGGTGTTGCGCAGGTGTTGCAGCGTCTGCAGCTGCAGTACCACGTCGAAGCTGCGGTCCTCGAACAGCGCCAGCCCGTCCTCCAGGTTGAGCTGCACCACGTTGACGCCGCGCCGCGCGCAGGCCAGCACGTTGTGGTCGTCGATCTCCACGCCGTAGCCGCTGCAGCCCTTGGCCTGCTGCAGATGGGCCAGCAGCGCGCCATCGCCGCAGCCCAGGTCGAGCACCCGCGCGCCCGCCGGCACCAGGTCAGCGACCAGCTGCATCTCCGTCGTCACATGCATGACGCAAGCCCCGCCGCGATGCGGTCGAAGGTGGCGCGCAGCAGGCCGTGGTAACGCGGGTCTTCGAGCAGGAAGGCGTCGTGGCCGTGCGGCGCGGCGATCTCGGCGTAGGTCACGGCGATGCGGTTGTCGACCAATGCCTTGACGATCTCGCGGCTGCGTGCCGGCGAGAAGCGCCAGTCGGTGGTGAAGCTCACCACGGTGAAGCGCTTGCCGCGTGCCGTGGCAAAGGCCGCCGACAGGTCGCCACCGAAGGCGCTGGCGGGGTCGAAGTAGTCGAGTGCGCGGGTGATCAGCAGGTAGGTGTTGGCGTCGAAGTACTCGCTGAACTTGTCGCCCTGATAGCGCAGGTAGCTCTCGATCTGGAATTCGATGTCCTGGGTGCTGTAGCCCAGCTCGGCGGCGCGCATCTGGCGGCCGAACTTCTCTTCCATCGAGTCGTCCGACAGGTAGGTGATGTGGCCGATCATGCGGGCCACCCGCAGCCCGCGCCGGGGCAGCACGCCGTGGGCGTAGAAGTGGCCGCCGTGGAAATCGGGGTCGGTGATGATGGCGCGCCGCGCCACCTCGTTGAAGGCGATGTTCTGCGCCGACAGGTTGGGCGCGGTGGCCACCGCGATGCATTCACCCACCCGCTCGGGGTGGCGCAGCGTCCAGCTCAGCGCCTGCATGCCGCCCAGGCTGCCGCCCAGCACCGCGGCGAGCTGGTCGATGCCGAGGCGGTCGAGCAGCCGGGCCTGGGCATCGACCCAGTCTTCGACGGTGACCACCGGAAAATCCGCGCCCCACGGGCGATCGGTGGCGGGGTTGGTCTGCATCGGGCCGGTCGAGCCGAAGCACGAGCCCAGGTTGTTGACGCCGATGACGAAGAAGCGGTTGGTGTCCAGCGGCTTGCCCGGGCCGACCAGGTTGTCCCACCAGCCCTCGCTCTTGTCTTGGCCCGCGTGGGTGCCGGCCACGTGGTGGCTGGCGTTGAGCGCGTGGCACACCAGCACGGCATTGCTGCGTGCGGCGTTGAGCCTGCCGTAGGTCTCGTAGACCAGTTGATAGCCGGCCAGCGACGCACCGCTCTTGAGCGGCAGCGGCGCCTCGAAGGCCATCTTCTGTGGTGTGACGTGCCCGATCGAGCCCATGGTGTGCAACAGCGGCATGAAAAAACCCGGCGCCGCTGCAAGCGCGGTCCGCCGGGTCGGGCGTCACACTTTTAGCGGCATTTTTAGAGCGCCCGCAATCTGGAACAAATCGGCGCTGGAGCGGCAGTATATCGGCCCGCACACCGGACCAGACCCGCCCGCTGCCCGCCCGTTGCCCGAGATCACGCGCGCGGCTGGCCGCCAAACCCCGCCTTGTTCGCCGCATTGCCCGCCGCACCGCACGTGCCCAATGCGCAGTGGGTGAGGTCACATCCGGCCGGGGCTGTCGCGGCGCGGGGGCGCTTGCCTTGAAGGACACCCCATGCCCACCTGGTTGATCGCACTGGACCGGCACTTCCCGATCCGCTACCTCACGCTGCTGGCGGCAACGCTGGCGCTGGCCGGCGGCGCGCTGGGCTGGGCCTTTTACCGCCCCAGCCCCTGGCTGGCGGTGGCCGCCGCGCTGGGCGCGGCAGGCCTGGTGACCGGCATCGGCGATCTGCGCCAGACGCGCCATGCGCTGCTGCGCAACTACCCGGTCATCGGGCACCTGCGCTTTCTGTTCGAGTGGATCCGCCCCGAGATCCGCCAGTACTTTCTCGAAAGCGACCGCGAGGCGGTGCCGTTCTCGCGCCAGCAGCGCTCGCTGGTCTACCAGCGCAGCAAGGATGAATCGGACAAGCGCCCGTTCGGCACCCAGCTGGACGTGCACCTCGCGGGTTATGAGTGGATCAACCACTCGCTGCAGCCCACGCAGCTGGCCAGCCACGATTTCCGCATCAGCATCGGCGGCAGCCGCTGCAGCCAGCCGTACTCGGCCAGCCTGTTCAACATCTCGGCGATGAGCTTCGGCGCGCTGTCGGCCAACGCGATCATGGCGCTCAATGGCGGCGCGAAGCGCGGCGGGTTTGCGCACGACACCGGCGAGGGCTCGATCAGCGCGCACCACCGCGTGCACGGCGGTGATCTGGTCTGGGAGATCGGCTCGGGCTACTTCGGCTGCCGCAATCCCGACGGCACGTTCAATGCCGAGAAGTTCAGCATCAACGCCCGCGATCCGCAGGTCAGGCTGATCGAGCTGAAGCTCAGCCAGGGCGCCAAACCCGGCCATGGCGGCATGCTGCCCGGCCCCAAGGTGACCGACGAGATCGCCGCGGCGCGCGGTGTGCCGGTGGGCCAGGATTGTGTGTCACCGGCCGCGCACAGTGCTTTCGGCTCGCCCATCGAGATGCTGCGCTTCATCGACAGTCTGCGCACGCTGTCGGGTGGCAAGCCGGTGGGTTTCAAGCTGTGCATCGGCCATCCGTGGGAGTGGTTCGCCATCGTCAAGGCCATGGTCGAGACCGACCTGCTGCCCGACTTCATCGTGATCGATGGCGCCGAGGGCGGCACCGGCGCCGCGCCGCTGGAGTTCACCGACCACGTGGGCGCGCCGATGCAGGAGGGCCTGCGCCTGGTGCACAACACGCTGGTGGGCATGAACCTGCGCCACCGCGTGCGCCTCGGCTGCGCCGGCAAGATCGTCAGCGGCTTCGACATCGCCCGCGCCATGGCGCTGGGGGCCGACTGGTGCAACTCGGCACGGGGCTTCATGTTCTCGCTGGGCTGCATCCAGGCCCAGCATTGCCACACCGGCACCTGCCCCACCGGCGTGGCCACGCAGGACGCGGTGCGCCAGCAGGCGTTGGTGGTGCCCGACAAGATCACCCGCGTGGCCAACTTCCATGCCAATACGCTGGCGGCGCTGGGCGAGCTGGTGCAGGCCGCGGGGTTGTCGCATCCCAACCAGATCGACGCCTCGCACATCGTGCGCCGCATCGCCGACCAGGAGGTGCGCCTGCTCAGCAGCCTGCTGCTGACCGTGGCCCCCGGCGCCCTGCTGGCGGCCGAGCGCGGCGAGGCGGCCTGGCCGCATCCGGTGTTCGGCCTGTATTGGCCGATGGCGCGCAGCGACAGCTTTCAGGCGTCATTGCGCAGCGATCGTCTTCAGGCATCGTCGCAAGGCAACAGCGCTCAACCAGTCATCACGACGGGCGCCGCGGTGGGCGGCCCGCACCCCACGGCATCACGCGGCAAGCGGGCGCGGATGTAGCGCGGGCCCGCCTGGCCAGATCAGGCCGGCGGGGCGGTGTCGATGAAGCTGGGCCGGGTGGCCAGCTTCTCGGCCAGCTTGGCCAGGTTGGGGTGGTCACCGCGCCAGTCGATCTGCGCGAAGCGGAAATCGAGGTAGGCCAGCGCGCAGCCCACGGCCACGTCGGCCAGCGTGAAGTGATTGCCGTTGCACCAGGGCTTGTCGCCCAGGCCCAGGCTCATGGCCTTCAGCGCCGCGCTGATGCGGCTCAGCTGGCGGTCGATCCAGGCCTGACAGCGCATGCCTTCGCGTGGGCCCCAGGTGGCTTCCATGCGCGCCAGCAGGGCGGCGTCGCACACACCATCGGCCAGTGCCTCCCAGGTGCGCACCTCCACCCGTTCACGCCCCGACGGCGGGATCAGCTTGCCCACCGGCGACAGGGTGTCGACGTACTCGACGATGACGCGCGAATCGAACACCGCCTCGCCACCATCGAGCACCAGGCAGGGCACCTTGCCCAGCGGGTTGGACTTGAGCATGGCATCGCTGCCCCACACGTCCTCGATCACCAACTGGTAGTCGAGCTTTTTCTCGGCCATCACCACGCGAACCTTGCGCACGTAGGGGCTGGTGAGTGATCCGATGAGTTTCATGGTGTGCTGTTGTGTCGCCAGGGGTTGGCGGTTTGTATCCCTTTGAAAATCATTCTAGCCAAGCGACCCTGCCCAGCGCCGATGGGGGGCCGGCACCCTACCCTCCGGCATGGGGGGGTCAGCGCCGCAGCGTCCAGTCGACCTGCGCAGGGCGGCCGGGCAGCGACAAGGTGGCCGCGGCCTCGGGCGCACGGGCCAGCACGCGGCCGCGCCGCACCACCAGCAAGCGCTGTGCCCGCAGCCGCAGCGCCTCCACCGGCGAGCGCGCCTGCAGCAGCACGAAGTCGGCATGGCAGCCCACCGCCAGCCCGTAGTCGGCCAGGCCCAGCACGCGCGCAGCGTTGACCGTCACCGCGTCGAAGCAGGCCTGCATCTGGCGCTGGCTGGTCATCTGCGCCACGTGCAGGCCCATCTGCGCCACCTCCAGCATGTCGGCCGAGCCCAGCGAATACCACGGGTCCATCACGCAGTCGTGCCCGAAGGCCACGTTGATACCCGCGGCCATCAGCTCGGGCACGCGGGTCATGCCGCGCCGCTTGGGGTAGGTGTCGTGCCGGCCCTGCAGCGTGATGTTGATCAGCGGGTTGGCCACCGCATGCACGCCGGCCTCGGCGATCAGGGGCAGCAGCTTGCTGACGTAGTAGTTGTCCATCGAGTGCATCGACGTCAGGTGCGAGCCGGTCACCCGCCCCTGCAGGCCGAGGCGCCGGGTGTGCAAGGCCAGTGTCTCGATGTGGCGCGACAGCGGGTCGTCGCTCTCGTCGCAGTGCATGTCGACAGCCAGCCCACGTTCGGCCGCCAGCTCGCACAGCAGCTTCACGCTGTCGGCGCCCTCCTGCATGCTGCGCTCGAAGTGCGGGATGCCGCCCACCACGTCGACGCCCAGATCCAGTGCACGCTGCAGGTTGTTCAACGCACCGGGCGCGCGCAGCAGGCCATCCTGCGGAAAGGCCACCAGCTGCAGGTCGAGGTAGGGCGCCACGCGGCGCTTGACCTCCAGCAGCGCGCGCACCGCCAGCAGCCGCTCGTCGCACACGTCCACATGGCTGCGGATGGCCAGCAGGCCCTTGGCCACCGCCCAGTCGCAGTACTGCAGCGCACGCTCGATCAGCGTCGCTTCGGTGAGCAAGGGTTTGAGCTCACCCCACAGCGTGATGCCTTCGAGCAGCGTGCCGCTGGCATTGACCCGCGGCAGGCCGAAGCTCAGCGTCGAATCCAGGTGGAAATGCGGATCGACGAAGGGCGGGCTCAGCAGCCAGCCGGCGGCGTCGATCACTTCGGTGCCCGGTGGCGCGCTCTGGCCGGCAAACAGCCCCGCGCCCAGCGCGGCGATGCGGCCCTGCTGCACCAGCAGGTCGATGCCGGTGCGGCCGTCGGGCAGGGTGGCGTTGCGGATCAGCATGGGCAGGGTTCCTCGGCGGGTGTTGGCGCGTGTCAGCGGGCCGCCTCACCCGGGTGGGTGGGCAGCCGGGGCGGCGATGGCATCATCCCTCGATGCTCACCCCCGATCAGCAAGCGCTGTACCAGACCGAAGGCTACCTGGTGCTGCCCGGCTTCAAGACCGCCGCCGAGGTGGCCGCGCTGCGCCAACGCGCGCTGCAGATCGTCGAGGCCTTCGACGCACACAGCCACCGCGCGATCTTCTCCACCAGCGACCAGGCCCGCAAACTGGCGGGCGCGGCGGGCGCCGATTTCCTGGCCTCGGCCGAGGGCATCCAGTGCTTCTTCGAGGAAGAGGCCTTCGACGATGCTGGCCGGCTGCGCCAGGCCAAGGCGCTGTCGATCAACAAGATCGGCCACGCGATGCACGACCTCGACCCGGTGTTTCAGCGCTTCTCGCGCACACCCGCGCTGGCCGAGCTGGCCGCCGACCTGGGCCTGCAGCAGTCGCAGCTGTGGCAGAGCATGTACATCTTCAAGCAGCCGGGCATCGGCGGCGAGGTGAAGTGGCACCAGGACGCCAGCTTCTTCGACACCACGCCGTCCACCGTCACCGGTTTCTGGTTTGCGCTGGAAGACGCCACGTTAGCCAACGGCTGCCTGTGGGTGCAGCCTGGCGGCCACCGCGGGCCGCTGCGCGAGCGCTTCGTGCGCGAGGGTGATGCCGTGCGCATGGAGATGCTCAACAGCACGCCCTGGCCCGACACGCAGAGCGCCGTGCCGGTGGCGGTGGCCGCGGGCACGCTGGTGTGCTTCCAGGGCCTGCTGCCGCACTGGAGCGCACCCAACCGCAGCGATCGCTCACGCCACGCCTACACCCTGCATGCCACCGATGGCCGCGCCCACTACGCCGCACACAACTGGCTGCAGCGCAGCCCGGCGCTGCCGGTGCGCGGCTTCTGCTGACCCTCTCGCCCCCACCCCATGACCGCTTCCACCCGCATCCCCGGCCGCCGTTTCCTGCAATCACCCGGGCCGTCGCCGGTGCCCGACGAGGTGCTGCACGCGATGGCGCGCCAGCCGATGGACATGGGCGATCCACGGGTCGACGAGACCATCGCCGCCTGCGAGGCCGGCCTGCGCCGGCTGCTGCACACCGAGACGGCCGAGGTGTTCTTCTACGCCACCAACGGCCATGGCGCCTGGGAGGTGGCGGTGGAGAACCTGCTGCCACCGGGCGCCGCGGTGCTGATCCCCGGCACCGGCCACTTCTCCGAAAGCTGGGCGGTGCAGACCGAGGCGCTGGGCCGGCGCGTGCTGCGCACGCCCTGGCACCCGGGCTGGCCGATCAACCTGGACGATGTGGCGCAGGCACTGCGTGCCGACGTGGCGTGCGAGATCGTGGCCGTGTTCGCGGTGCACACCGACACCGCCAGCGGCATCACCAGCGACATGGCCGCGCTGCGCGCGACGATCGACGCCACCGGCCACCCGGCGCTGCTGGTGGTGGATGCCGTGGCCTCGGCTGGCTGCACCCGCGTGGCGATGCACGAGCTGCGCGCCAACGTGGTGCTGGGCGCCTCGCAGAAGGGCCTGATGACGCCGCCCGGCGTGGGCTGGCTGGCGGTGGATGCACAAGCTGCCGCGGTGGCCGCACGCAACCCGGCGCCGCGCTTCTACTGGGACTGGCGGCTGCGCCAGAGCCCGCTGAGCTACCGCAAGTTCTGCGGCACGCCGCCGCAGACGCTGATGGCCGGCCTCGCCGCCGCTTTCGGGCTGATCGAACTGGAGGGCGAGGAAGAAGTCTTCGCCCGCCACCGCCGCCTGTCGCGTGCGGTGCAGGCCGCCGTGGGCGTGTGGGCCGAAGGTGGCGCACTGGGCTTCTTTGCGCAAGACCCAGCCAGCCGCTCGGTGTCGGTCACCAGCATCAGCGTGCCCGAGGGCACCGACGTGGATGCGCTGCGCGCGGTGGCGCGGGATCGCTTCGGCGTGGCGCTGGCCGGAGGCCTGGGCCCGCTGCAGGGCAAGGCCTTGCGCATCGGCCACCTGGGCGACAGCAACGCCGCCACCATCCTCGGCTGCCTGGGTGCCGTGCAGGCCGCCCTGCAGGTGCAGGGCATCCCCATCGGCCGCGGCGCGCTGGATCGCGCGGTGGCCAGCCTGGTGGCCGACGCGGACTGACTGCGCTGCTGATCCAACCGCGCTGCCCAAGGAGACCTTCCATGCCCCACGTCGTATGCCTGCGCCCCTGGGCCCTTTTGGGGCTGGCCCTGATCTGCACCCTGGCCGCACTGCAGCCCGCGGCCGCACAGCCGCTGCAGGGCACCCGCCAGTTGCTGCTGCACCAGCGCGATGGCAGCGCGGTGGCGCTGGGCACGGTGGTCTTCACGCCGCAGGCCGACGGGCGCAGTGCCTTCGCGCTGCAGCTGCGGCGCGAGGCCTTCAAGGACTTCTTCCTGTCGATGAAGGAGTTCAAGTGCGTGGAGAGTGCGGCCGAGGTCTTCTGCCACGTGCCCTATCCTTACCCGCAGCCGGGCACGGTGAGCGCCACCGACCTGGCCTGGCTGGAGCATGCGCTGCTGTTCATGTTCAAGACGCCGTCCGAGTTCGGCGCCAAGCTGTGGAACGGTGTGTACTTCCAGCTCCGGGCCACCGAGCGCGGCTTCGAAGGCCGGCCGCAGGCGGTGGACCTCAACCGCATCAGCGCGCCGCCCGACAAACCCGGCGTGCCACCCTTTCGCCCCGCACTGCGTGACGACATCGCACCCGGCGCCCGCTTCTTCAACCGCCTGACCATCGAATAGCCGTGCCCCGGCGCCCAGGAGACTGCCCATGCAAACCCGAGCCTTCGGTCGATCCGGCCAGGCCAGACCCGCGCCGATGGCGCTGACCACCGGCCGCGCCAAACCCGGCGCCACGGCGGTGGTGGCATGAGGACGCTGCGCACGATGATGGCCTGGATGCTGGGCGTGGTGGTGGTGCTGGCCGTGGCGCTGCTGGTGGCGGGGCAGCTGGGCGCCTTGCGGGGCCAGCTGCCGGCCACGCTGGGGGTGACCGACGGTCGACTGAGGCCACCGTCGGTCACGCCCAACAGCGTGTCCAGCCAGGCGATGCTGCATGCCGGCCACCGGATGCAGCAGGCCGCGATGATCGCCCCGCTGCCGCTGCGTGGCACGCCGGCCGAGGCCATCCACCGGCTGCGCAGCGTGGTGCAGGGCCTGCCCGGCGCCACCGTGGTGACGCAGCGCGACGACTACCTCCACGTGCAGTTCAGCACCCGCTGGCTGGGCTTTGTCGACGACGCCGAGTTCTGGGCCGATACGGCGGCGGGCGTGATCCAGGTGCGCTCGGGGGCGCGCGTCGGGTACCGCGATTTCGACGTCAACCGCGCGCGCATCGAACTGATCCGGGCGCGGCTGGCAGCGGGCAATTAGCCGGGCCAGGGCCGCTGCCTGCGGTGGGCGTGCCGGTGGTGGGCGCGGCGTCGATCAGTCGGGCAGGCCCAGGCCGATGCGGCTGATGCGGCCGTCCTGCAGCGCACGCACCACCAGCGTGGCCGCGCCCAGTGGCACGCTGTCGCCGGCCACCGGCGGGCGGCGCAGCGCGTGGGCCATCCAGTCGGCCAGGCGCATGGCCGGGTCGTGTGTGGGCGGCAGCGCGTAGAACTCGCAGATCGCGCCGATCGGCGTCTCCGGGTCGAGCGCGAAATCACGGAACACGGCGCGCGCCTGGCGCTCGTCGCCGGGGTCGGGCAAGGCCACGCCCAACTTGCGCGCCACCAGGCCGATGGTCGAGCCCTGCAGCAGCAGCGACACCAGCACCACCACGAAGGCCACGTTGAACAGCAGCCCGGCCTGCGGCACGCCGGCCAGCAGCGGAAACAGCGCCAGCACGATGGGCACCGCGCCGCGCAGGCCCACCCAGGCGATGAACCAGGTCTCGCGCGCCGTGAAGCGAAAGGGCCACAGGCACAACCACACCGCCACCGGCCGCGCCACGAACATCAGCACCAGCGCCACGCCCAGCGCCGGCCCCAGGCTGCCCACCAGCTTGGACGGCGTGACCAGCAGGCCCAGCAGCAGGAACATGCTGGCCTGCGCCAGCCAGGCATAGCCGTCCATCGCCGCCAGCGTGGGCGCCACCACCGCGGCGGCGCGGTTGGCCACGATCAGGCCGAACAGGTAGACGGCCAGGAAGCCCGAGCCCGACACCAGGCCGGTGGCGGCAAACACCGACAGGCCCCCGGCGCCGATCAGCAGCGCCAGGATGCCGCCACCGACATCGCGTGCGGCGACGCGCTGCAGCAGCGTGGCCATGCCGAAGCCCGCCACCACGCCGATCAGCGCGCCCCAGCCGAACTGCTGCACGAAGGCCACGGCCATCGTGGCCCAGCCCGACGCGCCCGGCGCGGCATTGCTCACGAGGGTGATGAAGGCCAGCGTCAGGTAGACCGCCATCGGATCGTTGACGCCCGACTCGATCTCCAGCGTGGCGGCCACCCGCTCGTTGAGCGTGACGCCCGAGCGGTTGAGCAGCGAGAACACCGCGGCCGCGTCGGTGGACCCGACGATGGCCCCGAGCAGCAGCGCCGCGCCCCAGTCCAGGCCGACGAACAGCATCGCCGCCAGCGCGGTGATGCCGGCGCACACCACCACGCCCACGCTGGCCAGCACCGCGGCCGGGCGCAGGCCGGTGCGGAAGGTGGCGTAGGCCGTGCGCAGCCCACCATCCAGCAGGATCACCGCCAGCGCCAGGTTGCCGACCCAGAAGCTCAGCCGGTAGTCGTCGAAGCGGTAGCCGCCGATGCCGTCCTCGCCGGCCAGCACGCCGGCCAGCAGGAAGACCAGCAGGAACGAGAAGCCGATGCGCGCCGAGAACAGCCCGGCCAGCACGCTGGCGAACACCAGTGCCGCGGCCGCCAGCATGGGGGCGTTGACAAAATCCATCGCGCCAGTATCGACGGCCTGCCCCTCCGGCCGCCCGTTCGGCCGCCCCTCCGGCCGCGTCAGCGCGGGGTTGGGATCAGGGAATGCCGACGATGAACGGCACGTCGAAGCTGCGGCCACCGGCGCTCACCTGCACCTTGCCCAGCAGCGCATGCCCCGGCCGGAACACCCCGGCCGCACCGGCCTGCACCGTCCAGCGCAGGCGGTAGGTCGGCAGGCTCTGGCTCAGCAGCCGGCCCACGCTGCCATACAGCGGCAGCAACTGCTGCACCGTGTCGGCAAACAGCAGGGCGCCGCCGGTCTGGTTGGCCAGCTCACCCAGCGCGGCGATGTCCACCCCGCCGGACAGCCCGATCGTGATCAGCTGCACCTGGTCCTGATTGGCCCGCAGGATCGTCTGCGCGCGGTTGGCGCGGCAGGCCTCGGGCCCGTCGCAATCGGTGTCCGCCCCGTCGGTGAAGATCACCATGGCCTTGGCCAGGCCAGCCGGCGCATCACTGACCAGGTGCTGGCGCAGCGCGTCGATCGACGCGTACAAGGGCGTGTTGCCGCCCACCAAAGGTGTTAGCGCATCCAGCGTGGCAAAGTACGAACCCACGTCGGCCCGAGCGCGGAACGGTGCATACAGCGTCAGCGGACGGGTCGGCAGCAAGGCATCGGGACCGTCGGCAAAGGCCGTCAGCAGGGCCTGGTCATCGGCACCCAGCCCGTTGAGGAAGGCCTTGCTGGAGAACAGGCGCGCGCCGGTGGGGTCGGATTGCTGGATGCTGCCGCTCTGGTCGAGCAGCAGCGCGGCGGCAAAGGGCCTTGCTGCGCGGCCGGCCACCGCCGTCAGGGCCTCGGGCATCGCCGCCGCCGGTGCATAGGCCACGTCGACGTCGGCGCCCGAGCCGCGCACGCAGTCGACCTGGGCGGTGGCCGGGTTCGGCGTGCAGGCCTGCAGTGCGAAGTCGGCCGCAGACAGGTGGGTGATCGGGTTGGCATCGCCGTCGACCACCACCAGCTCGATCTCGAAGCTCATCTGCTGGCCGATGGCATCAACGCTGGGCAGACTGCCGCTGCGCGACGTGAGCGAGCCGCCCGCCGCCGTGGTGGCGCGGGCCAGCGTGACGTTGAGCTCGGCCACCTGGCCCACCGTGCTGGTGGCGGACACCACCTTGTCGACGAAGGTGGTGTGCGAGATGGTGACGCCCGCGGTGCCGTCGGGCGAGTCCATGGGCACCAGCGCCACACCGAGCGCATCGGTGGTCACCTGGCCTTGCGGCCCCTGCACCGTGGCGCCCGCCACCTTGGTGCCGTAGAGATCGCTGACCGTCACCTTGACCAGGCCCAGCGCGGCCGGTGCGGCGCTGTTGGCGCCACCACCACCGCCGCCGCAGGCGCTGAGCAGCAAGCCCATCGCCGCTGCGGCCCACCAGGCCGACCCACCCTGGCCGGGCGCGGGCACCGACCGGCCTGCCCCCGCCGCGGGACATCGCTTCTTCGGATTCATGTCTGACCTTCTCAGTCCTGTGCGACTGGACAACGGAGCGCGAATACCTGCCCATGGGCCCCCGGGCGCGGACCATCGGTCGATGCGGGCGGGGTCTTGCCAGGGCGCAGGCGGCGCCGCAGCGGGTACAAGCAACCAGTCTGCGCACACCGGCGGCGCGCGTCGGTGCGATGTCGAACACAGGGGTGGCGCCTGGGCGCGTGGCCGCTGCAAACGCCCGGCCGCGGCGCCGTTGCGGCAGCAGGGCCAAGCCGCGTCAGCGCACGCCCAGAGCCAGAGCCACGCCGGTCATTGCCAACGCCCACGCCAGCAGCAACAACACGGCGCCGCGGCTTTCGCGCCAGCCGCGGCGCAGTGCCGCGGCGTCCAGCGTGGTGTCCTGCAGTTGCACGGCCAACGGCGGCGCCAGCAGGCGGCTCACCGTCCAGGTGAGCACCACGGCAACGACCAGGCCGCTGACGTTCCACCACATCCAGAACAGCGCCGGCCCCAGGATCTGGGCCAGCGCGAGGTTCGTGCCCAGGCCGGCCACCACGCCGACCAGCACGGCCGGGCCACGCGCGCGGCGGTCGAGGATGCCGCAGCCGAAGGCCGCCAGCAGCGGCCCATAGAACAGCGCACCCACGCGGTTGATGCCCTCCACCACGCTGGTGGCCATGTCGCCCACCACCAAGGCGAAGGCCACGATCAGCACGCCCCAGACCAGCGTGACCAGGCGGCTGGCCAGCAAGGCCTGGCCCACGTTGCGCAGGCGCGGTTGGACAAAATCGCGCAGTGTGGCTGCCGACAGGCTGTTGAGGGCCGAATCCAGGCTGGACATGGCCGCGGCCAGGATCGCGGCCACCAGCAACCCGCGCAGGCCCGCGGGCAGGTGCAGTTCGATGAACCGCGGCACCAGCAGGTCGGGCCGGCCTGGCGGCACCGCAGCACGCAGCGTTTCGTCCTGCAGCGCCACCGCGCCGATGGCCAGGCCCAGTCCGGCATACAGCAGCGTGAGCGGAAAGCGCGCCAGCCCGTTGAAGACCAGTGCGCGCTGTGCGGCGCGCACGTCGGTGGCCGACAGCAGGCGCTGGGCCTGGCTCTGGTCGACGCCGTAATAGGCGATGTAGAGCACCAACCCGCCGGCCACGAAGCCCCACAGGGGCGCGCGCGCGCCGTCACCCAGGCCGTGGGCCCACTGCACCGCGGCCAGGCGCTCGGGCGCATGCGCTGCCACGATGGCCGCACCACCGCCGGCCAGTTGCCAGGCGATGCTGCCGCACAACACGATGCCGCCCAGCAGCACCGCCATCTGCACCACATCGGTCCACACCACGGCGCGCATGCCGCCGAGGGTGTCATAGGCCACGGTGATCACGCCCATCAGCACGATGGACCAGGCCAACGGCCAGCCGGTGCACACCTGAACCACCAGGCCAGCGGCGTACAACGCCACGCCGGTGGCCAGCCCGCGGGAGAGCAGGAACACAGCGCTCAGCACCAGGCGCGTGGGACGGTCAAAACGGCGCTCCAGGTACTCGTAGACGCTGATCACGCCCAGACCGCGCAGCACCGGCGCCAGCACCAACATCACCACCACCATGGCCAGCGGCAGCATCAGCTCGTACTGCAGCCAGTTCAGCCCGCCGCCGGGTACCAGCGCCACGTAGGCCGGGATACCGAGGAAAGAGTTGGCCGACGATTGTGTCGCCAGGATCGACAGCGCCAGCGCCCACCACGGCAGCTTGCGCCCGCCCACGTAGTAGTCGTCGGCAGTGGCTTGCTGGCGGGCCAGCCAGGCACTCAGGCCCAGCGTGCCGGCCAGGTAGGCGGAGATGACCAGCCAATCCAGTGCCGTCATGAAGCTGGCTCAGGCGTCGCGGCGGCCCGACTGCGATGGCAGTGGCGGGCGGGGCGGAGAAGCGGATTCAGTCATCCTGGCCTGACCCTAACACGCTGGCTTGGCGGCCGCGATCGCGCCACGGCCTTGCGCAGCTCCTCGGCCCACAGCACCGTGCTGGCCAGCGCCAGCAGCGGCAGCAGGCCGGCCAGCGGCAGCGGCTGGGTGTGGAACAGCGCATTCAGCGGCGGCGCGTACAGCACCGCGCCCTGCAGCAGCACGCTCAAGACCAGCCCGCCCAGCAGCCAGCGGTTGTTCAACACGCCCAGGCGCAGCGCCGATCGGGTGGCCGACTGGCAGTTCAGCGCGTTGAACCACTGGCACATGGCCAGCAGGGTGAAGGTTTCGGTGCGCACGCGGTCGAGGTCGATGCCCAACGCCTGCCGCCAGGCGAACCAGCCGAAGGTCACCGCCACCGCGGTGGCCGCCATCAGCGCCACGCGCAGTGCCATCGCGCGGTCGAGCAGCTGGTCGTCGCGCGGCACCGGGGCGCGGCGCATCTCGTCGCCGTCGGCCGGGTCCATCACCAGGTTCACCGTCAGCGTGCCCTCGGTGACGATGTTGATCCACAGGATCTGCACCGCCGCCAGCGGCAGCGGGTAGCCGCCCAACAGGGCCAGCAACAGGATGGCGACCTCGTCGATCGAGGTGGCGAACAGGTACAGGATCACCTTCTTCAGGTTGCCGTAGACCACCCGCCCCTGCTCGACCGCGCCGACGATGGTGGCGAAGTTGTCGTCGGTGATGACGATCTTGGCCGCGCTCTTGGCCACCTCGGTGCCGGTGATGCCCATGGCCACGCCGACGTCGGCGCGCGCCAGCGCGGGCGCGTCGTTGACGCCGTCGCCGGTCATCGCCACCACCTCGCCGCGCGCCTGCAGGGCCTCGACGATGCGCAGCTTCTGCGCCGGCTGCACGCGGGCGAAGACGGCGATCTGCGGCAGCGCGTCGTGCAGTTCGGCGTCGCCCAAACCTTCCAGCTCGAGGCCGTCGATCGCGCGATCACCGGGCCGGGCGATGCCCAGTTCACGCGCGATGGCCAGGCCGGTGAGCTTGTGGTCGCCGGTCACCATCACCGGCCGGATACCGGCGACGCGGCATCGGGCCACCGCGTCGCGCACCTCCTCGCGCGGCGGATCGCGCTGGCCGGCCAGGCCCAGCAGCCGGGCGCGCCCAGCCAGGGCGCCGAAGCCGGCGGCCGGATCGAGCGCATCGTCGTCGACCACCGCAAAGGCCAGCACGCGCAGCGCGCGTGCAGCCAGAGCATCGGCCATTGCCCGTGCGGCGGTGGTGGTGGCCGGGTCGTCGGCGCCGCACAGGCGCAGCAGCGCCTCGGGTGCACCCTTGATCAGCACCTGCCGCGGCGCGCCGGGCCGCCGGTGGCGGGTGGCCATCAACTTGGCATCGGCGTCGAAGGGCAGCTCGGCCTCGCGCGGCGCGGCCTGGCGGCAGGCGGTCAGATCGATGCCGGCCTTGGCGGCGGCCACCAGCAGCGCGCCTTCGGTGGGGTCGCCCAGCACCGTCCAGCCCGTGCGGCCGCTGCCGGGCGGCAGCAGCTCGGCGTCGTTGCACAGCGTGGCGGCCTGCAGCAGGGCCTGCAGCGCGGGGTCGGCCCGATCGACCGGCGCGCCCGCCGCGGCGCCCGCTTCACGCAAGGCACCTTCTGGCGCATAGCCGATGCCGCCCAGCGCCAGTTCACGCCCGGCCGGCCCCACCGGCAGCCAGAGCGCGGTGACGGTCATCTCATTGCGGGTGAGGGTGCCGGTCTTGTCGGTGCAGATGGTGGTGGTGGAGCCCAGCGTCTCCACCGCCGACAGCCGGCGGATGATCGCGCCGCGCCCGGCCATGCGCTGCATGCCCACCGCCAGCGCAATGGTCATCGCCACCGGCAGGCCTTCGGGCACCATCGACACCATCTGGCTGATGGCCACCATCAGCAGCTCGGCCAGCGGCATCTGTCGCCACAGGCCCAGCAGCAGCACCACCACGAACAGCCCCAGCGCCGCAACCACCAGCGCGCGGCCGAAGCGCGCGATGCGCTGCTCCAGCGGGGTCTTGGGCTCGTCGGCGCGCACGGTCAGGCCGGCGATGCGGCCCACCTCGGTGTGCACGCCCGTGGCCACCACCACCGCGCGCGCCCGGCCCGCGGTGACATGCGTGCCCGCATGCACCAGGTTGAGTCGGTCGGCCAGGCCGGTGGCCTCGGGCAGCGCGGCCACGGCCTTGGCCACCGGCAGCGATTCGCCGGTCAGCGCGGCCTCGGCCACCTGCAGCTGGGCCACGTCGACCAGCCGCGCATCGGCGCCCACCGCGTCGCCGGCGGCCAGCAGCAGGATGTCGCCCGGCACCAGCTCGCGCGCGGCCACCGCCGCCTCGGCGCCCTCGCGCAGCACGCGCGACTGCAGCGCCGCCAGTTGGCGCAGCGAGGCCATCGAGCGCTCGGCGCGGCCTTCCTGCAGGGTGCCGATCAGCGCATTGGCCACCACCACGGCCAGGATCACCGCGGCATCGGCCGCATGGCCCAGCGCCACGGCCAGCAGCGCGGCGACGAACAGGATGTAGATCAGCGGGCTCTTGAACTGGCCCGCCAGCGTGCGCCACAACGGCCGCGGCGGCGCCTCGGGCAGGGCATTGGGACCGTGCCGCGCCGCGCGCTGCGCCACGCTGGCGCTGTCCAGCCCCCGCGCGAGGTCGACCGCCTGGGTCTGCAGCGCCTGCGCCGCCGTCAGCGCATGCCAGACCACGGCGGGCGGCTCATCGATCGGGCTGGTGCGCGCGTCGGCCATGGCCCGAATCTAACGCGGCGGGGCCGGTGGCTCAGTGCGTGGGCTCACCCCAGGCGGCCAGCGCCTGCGCCAGAAAATCAAACACCCGCTTCAGCCGCCGGCTGGCGCGCAGCTCGCGGTGGGCCGTCAGCCACACCGGCAGCACCGGCAGCGCCAGCTCGGTGAGCACCGGCACCAGCGCGGGCGTGCGCCGGGCCAGCGGCGCGATCACGATGCCGATGCCCAGGCCGGCGCGCACGGCCTCCAGGTTGACGGCCTGGCGGTCGCAGCGAAAGGCGAAGAAGCGCCGGTCCACCTCGAAGCCCGCGGCGCGAAAGCCGTCGACCAGCTGGGTGGACTGGTCCATGCCCACCCAGCGGTGCTGCGCCAGCGTGGCCGGCGTGGGCGGCCCGCCGTGCGCGGCCAGCAGGTCGTGATGGGCGTAGAAGCCCAGCGGCCAGTCGGCGATGTGTCGGGTGATCAGCGTGCCCTGGGTGGGACGGACCATGCGCACCGCGATGTCGGCCTCGCGCTCGAGCAGGTTGCTCAGCTCGTCGCCCGGCACCAGCTCGATCTGGATCTGCGGTTGGCGGCGCGCCAGCGTGGCCAGCAGGCCCGGCAGCACCTGGCTGGACACCACCTCGCTGGCGGTGATGCGCACCGTGCCGGCCAGGTCGTCGGCCTGACTGCGCGCCGCGTCGGCCGCCAGCGCGCAGGCCTGGGCGGCGGCCAGCATGCGCGCGGCCGGCTCGGCCAGCGCCAGCGCCTGCGCGGTGGGTTGCAGCCGGCGTGCGCCGCGCTCGAACAACGGCGCGCCCAGTTGCGCCTCGAGCGCGGCGATCTGCCGGCTCAGCGTCGGCTGGCTGGTGCCCAGCCGCGCGGCGGCCTGCGTCAGCGAGCCATGTGCCAGCACCGCGCCCAACGCGCGCAGCAGGTTCCAGTCCACGGTGGCGGGGTCGAAGGCGGCGGCCAATTCATTCACCTGTGGATAGTTTGCATGCAAGCATCCATCTTCACATGACCTCGGTGCCGCCGCACGATGGGCTCCTGTTCAAACCAGCGGGAGATTCGGATGGCCAGTGTGTTGGTGTTGGGCGCCAACGGGCGCCTGGGGCGGGCGTCGGTGCTGGCCTTTGCCAGTGCTGGCTGGCAGGTGACCGCCCAACTGCGCCGCGCGCCGCGCGCATCGCTGCCGGCCGGTGTGCGGCAGGTGCAGTGTGATGCGCTGGACCTTGCCACGCTGGCCGCCGCCGGTGCCGGGGCGGACGTGATCGTCAACGCGCTGAACCCCGACTACACGCAGTGGGCGACGCTGCTGCCACCAATCACCGCGGCCACCCTCGCGCTGGCCGCGACCACCGGCGCCACATTGATGCTGCCGGGCAATGTCTACAACTTCGGCAACCAATTGCCCGCGGTGCTGAGCGAAGACACGCCGTTTGCCGCCACCCACCCCAAGGCGGCGCAGCGCATCGCGCTCGAAGCCGCACTGGCGCATGCCGCGCGCGACCGCGGCGTGCGCAGCATCGTGATCCGCGCCGGTGATTTTCTCGGTGATGCCGGCACCTGGCTCGATCTGGCGATGGCCAAAGGGCTGGCCCAGGGCCGCTTCACGCAGATGGGGCCGACGGATCAGCCGCATGCCTGGGCCTGGCTGCCCGATCTGGCGCAGGTGTTCGTGTTGGTGGCCGAGCGCCGGGCGATGCTGGCGCCGCACGCGGTGCTGCACGTCGAGGGCCTGACGCTGACCGGTGCGCAGTTGCAGCAGGCCTTCGAGGCCGCGCTGGGCCGCCCGCTCAAGACCAAGGCCTTTCCATGGCCTTGGCTGCGGCTGGCCGCGCCGCTCTCGCCGATGCTGCGTGCGCTGTTTCAGATGCGCTACCTGTGGCAGCGCCCGCATCGGCTCGATGGCCGCCGCCTGCAGGCCCTGCTGGGCGAGGTGCCGCAGACGCCGCTGGCCGAGGTGGTGCGGCAATGCATCGCCGGCCCGGGCAACGGGTCGGCGGTGGTCAGAACCTGAACTCACCCCTCAGGTTGATGGTGCGGTAGGTTCGCGCCGAGGTGTCGCTGGCCTGGCTGCTGCCATCGGCCAGCGTGGTGGTGTTGCCGGTGTCATAGCGCCGCGCGCCCAGGTTGCTCAGGCTCAGCCGCAGGCTGGCATCGGGGCTCAGGCGCCACAGCGCGTAGGCGTCGAGCACGCGCTTGGCACCCTGGCGCGCGGTCTGCTGGTCGATCTGCTGCAGCTCGAAGCCGGGGGTGACGTTCAGGCTGCCGCCCACGGTCAGCGGCAGGCCCTTGATCGGCCAGTCGGCACCCAGGTTGGCGGTCCAGGGCGGCTGGCCTTTGAGCCGGTTGTTCGGGCCCAGCACCTGATCGACGCGGCTCCACATCAGGCTGACATTGCTGCGCAGCGAGATGGCCAGCAGCCCGGCCGGGGCCGCTGCCCACAGGTCGACCAGCCGGCCCTTGGCCTCCAGCTCGAGCCCGGCCGCGTCGGCGGCGCCGATGTTCTGCGGCCGCGCCACCCAGCGCGGCACGGTGGCCCAGTTCACCGTCTCCAGGCTGCGCACGGTGCGGATCAGGTCGTCGATGCGCCGCGCGTAGACGTTGGCGCTGACGATGCCGCCGGCATCGAGGTAGTGCTCCAGCCCCAACTCCAGCCCCCAGGCCAGCTCGGGTTTGAGGGCGGGGTTGCCAGCGCGATCCGGGTGGGTGGGTTGGTTGCTGGCCTCCAGGTCGGGATAGAGCTGCGAGATCGCCGGCCGCGCGATCAGCTGCTGGGTGTCGGGCGAGCGGTAGCTGCGTGTCAGGCTCAGGCGGATCTGGTCGCGCGGCGCGTCGGGCAGCTTCCACACCAGGTGCGCCAGCGGGGTGAACACCGCGCTGCGGTTTTGCACGCTGTCCACTGCCGAGTCGCTGGCCGTGGTGATCGCCTCCCAGCGCGCGCCGACGTAGAACGAGAAGTCCTTGCTCCAATCCCATTCGTCCTGCGCATACAGCGCCAGGCGTTGCACCCGGGCCTCGATGTTCTCGCCGAACTCGGTCTGCGTGGGCAGGCCGTTGAGCTGGCTGGTGCGGCTGTCGGTGCGCTGGCTGTGCTGCAGCTCCCAACCGGCGCTGGCGCTGTGGCGCTCGGCGATCAGCTGCGAGAACTTGCCGTTGACGTCCAGTGCCTGCTCGCGCTGGCGGCTGTCGTCGCGCCGCTGGCGGGTGGCCGCCGCGCTGCCGCCGGTCTCGCTGCGGTCGGTGAGGCTGCTGCTGCTGGACAACCGGCCGCCAAAGCGCAGTTGCAGCCGGCCGCCATCGGTGGTGCCGTGCAGCCAGGTGCCGGCCAGGCGCGCCATCTGCCACTGCGACTCGGTGTGCCAGTTTGCCGAGGCATAGGGCAGATCGGCGCCCACCGGCTGCACCAGCGTGGCGTGGCCGTCGCTGTGGGTGCGCATGGCGTTGACGAAGGGCTGCAGTTCCAGCGACCGGCCCGGCCCCAGCCGCCACTGCAGCCGCGCGTTGGCGAACAGGCCCTGGCGGCGGCTCTGACTGGTGCTGTGCACCTGCTGATCGAGCACCGGGGCGCCGTCGGCGTCCAGGCCCTGCGTGGCGGTGTCGGACTCGCTGTCCCGCCCGCCATTGATCAGCGTGGCCGACAGGTTGTAGCCCAGCGACTCGGCATTGCCGTTGGCGATCCACGAGGTGCCAATCTGGCCGCGGCTGCCGTCGGCACCACCGCCGGCGCGCCACTCGTTGGCCTTGCGCTTGAAGTCGCTGCGCAGGATCACGTTGATGGTGCCGGCGATGGCGCGCGTGCCGTACTCGGCCACCGGCGCCCGCATGATCTCGATCTTCTCGATCTGCTCGGGCGTGATCGAATCGAGCGAGAAGCCACGCGCCATGCGCTGGCCGTCGATCAGGATCTGGGTGTAGCCGCCGCCCATGCCGCGCATGCGCACGCCGCCGCCGCGCCCGGGCGGCCCGCCCAGCGTGACGCCGGGCAGGCGCTTGAGCACCTCGCCCAGCGTGCTGTCGCCCATGCGGTCGAGCTCTTCGCGGCCGAAGGTGATGCGCGAGGCGGTGGACCGGCGGCGCTCCTCGTTGCTTTCGGCCGCGACGGTGCCGGTGATCTGCACCTGCTGCGGCGCAGGCTGCGCCACCGTGGCCGGGGCCGATGCGGGCCGGGCCGGCCGGGCGGCAGCGGCCGGGGCGGAGGCCGCGGAGGACGGCGGCGGCGCGGCGGTCTGGGCCCGGGGCGCCGGCAAGACCGCCAGGTTGAAGGCGGCCACCACGGCCAATGGCCAAGGGCGCAGCGGGGGAGGCAGGCGGGTTTTCATGATCGGCGCCGATTGTGCTGGCTTCGTGCTGGCTTCGTGCGGGCTACCTGCGGGCGGCGGGCGGCGGCCCGCACGGCAAGGTGCAACGCCCGCCACATCTGCTTGCATTTGTGATGCCTTGGGCACAACTCAGCCCAACAGCGGATGCGCCCAACGGCCGAAGACACCACGATGTGGCGGTGCTGCCGGAGCACCGCCACCCACCGGGGGCCACACCGTGAAGACCGACATGCCTTTCAGCCAGACCGTGCGCGAAGAGCTGGCCAACGCCGCCAGCCATGGGCTGGGTTGCGTGCTGGCGCTGGCGGCCATGCCGGTGCTGGCCAGCCAGGTGGATGCCGAGCGCCACCCGATCCGCCACCTGGGCGTCAACGTGTTCATCGCCACCATGGTGCTGATGTACCTGGTGTCCACCGTCTACCACGCGCTGCCGGTGGGCCAGGCCAAGCGGCTGTTGCGCAAGTGCGACCACGCGGTGATCTTCATCTTCATCGCCGGCAGCTACACGCCGTTTGCGCTGGGCCAGATCCAGCGCGGCGAGGGCTGGAACATGCTGGCCGCGGTGTGGGGCATCGCGCTGCTCGGCATGACCCTGAAGCTGAGCGATCGGCTGCGCCACCCGGTGTTCTCCACCGCGCTGTACCTGGCCTTCGGCTGGATGGTGGTGGTGGTGGCGCGGCCCATGCTCGACAGCCTGCCGCCATTGGGCCTGCGCTTTCTGGTGGCCGGCGGCGTGGCCTATTCGCTGGGCGCGGTGTTCTTTCTGCTGGACCGGCGCATGCCCTACAGCCACCTGGTGTGGCATCTGTTCGTGATCACCGGCAGCACCTGCCACTTCCTGGCGGTGCAGCAGGTGGTGAGCTGAGCTGAGCGGCCGCGCCGCGCTGCGCCGCGCAGCTCAGTTCAACGCCCGGTGGGGAAGTTGAACTCCGCGCCCTTGGCGATGCTCTCGGGCCAGCGCTGCATCACGCTCTTTTGCTTGGTGTAGAAGCGCATGCCCTCTTCGCCGTAGGCGTGCATGTCGCCGAACAGGCTCTTCTTCCAGCCGCCGAAGCCATGCCAGGCCATCGGCACCGGGATCGGCACGTTCACGCCCACCATGCCCACCTGCACCCGGCGGGTGAACTCGCGCGCAATGCCGCCGTCGCTGGTGTAGATCGACACGCCGTTGCCAAACTCGTGGTCGTTGACCAGTTGCAGCGCGGTGGCGAAGTCGGGCACCCGCACGCAGGCCAGCACCGGGCCGAAGATCTCTTCCTGGTAGATGCGCATGGCCGGCGTGACATGGTCGAACAGGCTGCCGCCGGTGAAGAAGCCGCCTTCGAAGCCCGGCACCTTGAGGCCGCGGCCGTCGACCACCAGCGTCGCGCCTTCTTCCACGCCGATGCCGATGTAGCCCTCGATGCGCTCCTTGGCTTGGCGGGTGACGATCGGGCCCATCTCGGCGGACAAATCCATCGGGTTGGTCACCTTCAGCGCACGCGCGCGCTCGGCCACCTTGGGCACGATCTGGTCGGCGATGTCGCCCACCAGCACGGCGACCGAGATCGCCATGCAGCGCTCGCCGGCCGAGCCGTAGGCCGCGCCCACCAGCGCGTCGACCGCCTGCTCGACGTTGGCGTCGGGCATCACCACCAGGTGGTTCTTGGCGCCACCCAGCGCCTGCACCCGCTTGCCGTGGCGCGCGCCGGTCTCGTAGATGTACTGCGCAATCGGCGTCGATCCGACGAAGCTCAGCGCCTTCACGTCGGGGTGGGTCAGCAGCGCATCCACCGCCACCTTGTCGCCCTGCACCACGTTGAACACGCCGTCGGGCAGACCGGCCTGCTTGAGCAGGTCGGCCATCAACAGCGCGCAGCTGGGGTCACGCTCGCTGGGCTTGAGGATGAAGGCGTTGCCGGCGGCCAGCGCGATCGGGAACATCCACAGCGGCACCATGCATGGAAAGTTGAACGGCGTGATGCCCGCCACCACGCCCAGCGGCTGGCGCAGCGTGTGGTTGTCGATGCCGGTGGAGACCTGGTCGGTGAACGCGGTCTTCAGCAACTGCGGCGCGCCGCAGGCAAATTCGACAATGTCGATGCCACGTGCCACCTCACCCTGGGCGTCGGTGAACACCTTGCCATGCTCGGCGCTGATGATCGCGGCCAGCGTGTCCTTGTGCTGGTTCAGCAGCTGCAGGAAGTTGTTGAGCACACGCGCGCGGCGGATCGGCGGGGTGTCGGCCCAGGCCGGCGCGGCGGCGCTGGCGGCGGCCACGGCAGCGGCCACGTCGTCGACCGAGGCCAGTGCCACCTGGCGCGCCACCGCGCCGGTGCTGGGGTTGTAGACCGCCTGCTGGCGGCCGCTGCTGCCGGGCACAAGGCGGCCGCCGATGTAGTGGCCGACGTCAGTGGTCTGGGTGAAGGCTTCAGGGGCGCCCATGGCGATCTCCGGCGGTGATGGCTGAAACCGCACAGTCTAGTGCGCCGCACCGCGCCGGGGGATGCCAGCCCCAAAGCCCGGGCCCCCCAAAAAGGCAGCCCACCGATCACTCGGCGGGCTGGGCAAGTCCTCAAAAGGACGTCGTTGGGACCCTCACGAGGGGACAACCCCCTCGCCTGCTGCCAGCGCCTCATCTCGCTTCAGCATTGCGGGGTACTGTGCGCGTGGGCGCCGGCAGCGGCCATCCCTAGATCGAAGCGCGCCGCCGGCAGTCAGGCTGCCACCGCGCAGCGCGCGGCGGCCAGGTCCCACAGCGCGGCGCCGCAGCTCTTGAACAGCACGCTGCCGCCCGGGCGCGGCCGCTGCAGCGCCTCGGCCAGCGTGGGCAGCGCGTCCAGCGCCAGGCCGGCGGCCAGCAGATCACCCGCCTCGTGGCGCGCGGCCGCACTGTCGATCACCACCGCGCCACGGGCGGCCAGCTGGCGGGTGAGTGCCGGCGCCAGCTCGATCATCGTCGGCGTGAACGCGCCGATCGCGGCGATGAAGGCATCGGGCCGCACCGGGCCGTCCAGGCATGGCGCCTGCGCCGGCGTGACGGTGACCACCAGCGGGCAGCGCGCCAGCGCGTCGGCCAGGTCGTCGGCGGGCCGGATGGTCAACCCGTGGTGCTGCTGCAGTTCATCATCGGCCAGCGCCGCCTGCACGAAGTCGCGGCTGCGCTGCGGGTTGCGACCGCGCACCCAGACCTCGCGCACGCCGCAGCCCGCCGCCAGCGCCTGCAGGTGCGACAGCGCCTGCACGCCGGTGCCGATCAGCAGCAGCGGCCCCTGCGGCTGGGCCGCCAGGTGCAACGCGGCCAGCAAGGTCACCGCGGCGGTGCGCCGGGCCGTCACCGTGGGGCCGTCGAGCAGCGCCAGCCGCTCGCCGGTGGACGCGCGCATCACCAGCACGTCGCCCAGGATCGCCGGCAGGCCGCGCGCGGCATTGGCCGCGGCGTAGGTGATCAGCTTGATGGACGCCAGGTCGCCGGCCTCGGGCGCCAGCCAGGCCGGCATCAGGAACCAGCTGGTGCCGGGTGCCACCGGCAGCACCCAGCGCTCGGGCGCCTGCACCTGGCCGGCGGCGTGGTCGGCCAGCGTGCGCTGCAAAGCGGTCACGAGCGGGCCCCAGGGCAGGGCGCGGGCGGTCTGGGCGGCGTCGAGCATCAACATCGGCCGATGATAGGCAGCACACCACCGCAAGTGACAATGCCGGCGCAAGCCCGCCTGGCCGCCCATGCGCCCATCTTCCCGATGGGCGACGACCGCGGTGCGCCGCACGGAGGTTCACCGATGAGCACCACACCGCCCCGCCGACCGTCCCGCCCTGCAGCCGCCACTGCACGGCGCGCGGCGCCCGCGCCGGCCGCACCCGCTGCGCCCGCCCCGGTCAGCCCGGCGGCCGTGGGCGGCCCGCTCAGCGAGGCCGAGCTGCAGCAGCTGCAGGCGCTGATGGATGGCATCCCCGACACGCTGGAGCCGCTGGACGTGGTGATGATCGACGGCTACCTCTGCGGCGTGCTGCTGCAGCCCGACGCCGTGCCGGCCGAGCGCTGGCTGGCGCTGATCCCCGACGTCGACGGCCGCAAGCCACCCAACCGCTTCGACCTGGCCACGATGCGTGCGCTGGTGCTGCGCCGCCATGCCGAGCTGGACCGCGCCATCGGCCACCGGCAATGGTTCGATCCCTGGGTCTACCAGCTCGACGACGAGGCCAGCCCGTCCGAGACGGTGCTGCCCTGGGTGGCCGGCTTCGCCACCGCAGTGGACGCCTTCACCGCGCTGATGGACCGCCACGACGACGCCATCCTGGAGCCGTTGGCCACGCTGTACCGCCACCTCGACCCCGACGACCTGGAAGACGCCGACGCGTTGCTGGCCGAGATCGAGACCCTGGCGCCGCCCGAGACGCTGGCCGAGGCGGTGGAAGACCTGGTGCGCAGCGTGCTGCTGATGGCCGACGTGTCGCGGCCGGTGGCCGGCGCGCTGGCCAAGGGGGCGGCGCCGGTGCGTGGCGCGCCGCGGCATGCAACCGCCGCACCGCCCGTCCGACCGGCAGCCCGCCCGGCCGCCCGCCAGCCTGCCGGCCCTCGTTCGGGCCCACCGCGCAAACGCTGATCGGGTCGGGTCCGCGCCCGGCGTCGGTGTATCGCAGGCTTGTCAACAAATCGTGACCGGCTTGCGTTACACAGCCGTGCTGCTGCACCGCCGCCGGTTAGCTCGTCGGTGACGCGGGTCGATGCAGCAGCGCCCTCAGTTCAACCCCGATGCAGCCGCCGGAGCCGCACCCGGGCCCGTCATTCCGGACACTGAAAGCCTGCCATGACCCAACGCCGTACCTTCCTGCTGCAACTCGTGCCCGCCACCCTGGCCGTGGGCGCCAGCCTGCGCGCCAACGCGCAAGCCGCCAAGGTCGAGGAGAGTGATGCCGCCGCCAAGGGCGTCGGCTACGTGCACGACGCGTCCAAGGTGAACGCCGCCACCTACAAGGGCTATGCCAAGGGCCGCATGTGCGGCAACTGCCAGCTGTACCAAGGCAAGCCGGCCGACGCCTGGGGTGTCTGCCCGATCGTGGGCATGAAGCAGGTCAACGGCAAGGGCTGGTGCACCGCCTGGGTGAAGAAGGCCTGATCGCCTGATCGGTGCGGCGGGCCGATTCAGCCCATCGCGCCGAACACCCGGCGCGCGTGCAGGCCCAAGCCCTGGGCCACGCTGGCAAAGCGGTCGCCGCGCATCACGCCCGCCGCCGGAAAGCGCGCGGCGATGCGCTCGGCCAGCGGTTTCAGGCCGGTGGAGCCGCCAGTGAAGTACAGCGCGTGCACCTGCGCGCGCGCCAGCCCGGCCTGGGCCAGCGTCTCATCGGCCGCACCGGCGATGCGCTCGAGGTCGGCGTCCACCGCGGCGATGGCCTGCGCCTCGCTCAGATCGACCCGCAGCCCGGCCTGCAGCGCGGCCAGGTCGATGGTGGTGTGGCCGCCTTCGGCCACCGCGATCTTGGCGGCCTCGGCCTGGCCGATCAGTGCATGGCCCAGCCGCTCGGTCACCACCGTCATCAGTCGGGCATGCTGCTGCACGTCGGCATAGAAGGTCTTCATGCGCGCCAGCTCGGCCACCCGCGCCGGCGCGTACACGGTGTTGATCAGGTGCCAGGTGGCCAGGTCGAAGTAGGCCCGGCTGGGCACCTCGCGGCCGGTGGGGCCCAGCGCGCGGTAGCCGCAGACCGGCAGGATGCGCGCCAGCTCGATGTGGCGGTCGAAATCGGTGCCGGCGATGTGCACGCCGTGGTTGGCCAGGATGTCGTCCTTGCGGTCGAAACGCTGGCGCCGCTGCGGGCCCACCCGCACCAGCGAGAAGTCGGACGTGCCGCCACCGATGTCGGCCACCAGCACCACCTGCTCGCGGTCGACCGTGGTCTCGTAGTCCAGCGCCGCGGCGATGGGCTCGTACTGGAAGCTGATCTGCTCGAAGCCCACCTCGCGTGCGGCCTGCGTCAGCGCGGCCTGGGCGGCGGCGTCACGCTCGGCATCGTCGTCGACGAAAAACACCGGCCGGCCCAGCACCACCCGGTTCAGCGAGTGGCCGGCCTGGCGCTCGGCCAGCGTCTTGAGGTGCTTCAGGTAACCGCCCACCACGTCAAGGTAACGCACCGAGCGGCCGGCACCCACGTCGGTGGCCTGGGTGGCCAGCGTCGAGCCGAGGATGCTCTTCATCGAACGCATCAGCCGGCCCTCGATGCCTTCCACATACGCCGCCACGGCGGCGCGGCCGTAGTGGCGGTGCGGCTCTTCGAACGAGGCCAGGCCCTCGACCGCGTAAAACACCGCGGTGGGCATGGTGCGCTGGCCGGGCTCGAGTTCGACGAGTTGCACGCCGGCGCCCACGGGCAGCGCGATGGCCGAGTTGGAGGTGCCGAAATCGATGGCGCAGACGTGGGGCACAGCAGCGGGCATGGTGAGCGGGAGGCGGGGCCACTGCGGGGCGCAGCGTGAGGGGCCCGGGCAAAGGGGCGCGATTCTAGGCGCGCCGCGCGCCATGCCATCGATGCAATTGCACCGCAACTGCACCGCAACGGCGCGGCAACGGCGCGGCAACCACGCCGCAGCCGCGCCGCCAGACCGGACGATCAGGCCAGGCCCGCCAGCCAATCCTGCAGCAGCGTGGTGACGGCCTGTGGCTGCTCCCAGGTAAGCATGTGCCCACATTCAGGCAACAACCGCAGCTGCGCGCCGGGGATGGCCGCGGCCATCTCGCGAGCGTTGTCGGGCGGTGTCAGCAGATCGTCCAGGCCACCCACCACCAGCGTGGGGCAGGCCAGCGCGACCAGCGTGGGCCGCAGATCGGCGCGCGCCATCACCGCGCGGTTCTGGCGGATCAGCCCGGCGGCGCCGGCGCGTTGCACCATGGCGATGTAGTCCTCCACCAGCCGGGCCTGGTGCGCCGGGTGGAAGGCAAACATCGCGTTGGCGCGCAGCAGCGGCTCGGCGCGGCCTTGTTCGAATTCGACGATGGCCTCGGTGCGCAAACGGATCAGCTCGGGCGTGTCGGGCCGGGCCGAGCTGCCCAGCACGGCCAGGCCACGCACCCGCTGCGGCGCCTGGCGCGCGGCCTCCAGCGCCAGCATGCCACCCATCGAGCAGCCCGCCAGCAGCAGCGCGCCCGGGTGCTCGGCCAGCAGCAGCGCGGCCATCTCGGGCAGGCTGTCGGCGCGGCCGTGCACGTCGGCCACCACCACCGGGCCGGTGGTGTGGGATGACGCCAGGGCCGGCTGCTGGTGGCGCCACAGGGCGGCATCACAGGCCATGCCGGGCAACAGGATCAGGGTGTTCACGCGGGTACCTTCGGGCTACGCCCGCCGGAATTCACCCTTGGGGCGGCCCGGCGGACTCATCAAGCCAGTGTGGCAGACGCCGCGCCGCGCTGGCGCTGCCGACGGGTGCGCCAGCCGCTCAGCGCCGCAGCACCGGCAGCCCGCCAATGCGCATCAGCGGCATGCTGGCCGATGGCTTGGTCACGCTGGCGTCGAACGGATGCACCGCGTGGCTGACCTGGGCCAGGATGCGGCGCACGTAGTCGCGCGTCTCGGCATAAGGCGGCACGCCACGGTAGCGCTCGACCGCCCCCTCGCCGGCGTTGTAGGCGGCCGCCACCAGCGCCACGTTGCCTTCGAAATACGCCATCAGCCAGCGCAGGTAGGCCATGCCGCCGCGGATGTTCTGCGCCGGGTCCATGATGTTGCGCACCCGAAAGCGCGCCGCCGTGTCGGGAATCAGCTGCATCAGCCCCTGCGCGTTTCTGGGCGACACCGCGTTGGGGTTGAAGCCGCTCTCGGTGTTGATGATGGCCAGCACCAGCTGCGGCGCCAGCTGGAAATCGGGCGCCACCAGCTTGACGAAATTGACGATGGGCTGCGGCGCGTTGGCCGGCAGCGGCGGCTCGGGCGGTGGCGCGGCGGGCCGGCTCGTGCGGGGTGTGGCGGCGGCCACCACCACGGGCGCCGGCAGCGCCACCGGGTGCAGGCAGGGCGGCGGCTCGCCGCGCGGCGTGCCCATCGAGGCGATCATGCGCTGCGCCTGCGGCAAACCCTGCTCGGCAGCGGCCAGAAACAGGTGGGCGGCCTGGGCATCATCGCGCTCGATGCCACGGCCATTGGTCAGCATCCAGGCCAGGCTGAACTGGGCTTCGGCATCGCCGTAACGTGCAGCCTGGCAGTACAGCGTGGCAGCGCGTGCCGGGTCGCGCGGCAGGCCGTTCTCGCCATGCTCCAGCGCCTGGGCCTCCTGGCGCCAGTGAAGCACCTGCGAGGGCACCACCGCGCCGACCGCCGGCCGCGGCGCCACCAGCGGCGCCGGCAAGGCGGCCAGGCCGTCGGCCAACTGGGCGTCCAGCGGCGACCCCTGCGCCTGCACGCCCGACGCAACCAGCATGTTCACCCCCAGCGCCAGCAGGCGCAGGCCCATGGACAGCGTTGAAAGTCGGGAGGGGCGTTGCAGGGGCATCAGAGCGACTACGGGTTTGTACGGGGTGAAGCTGTTGAATGTAGCCCCTGGTCACCGGGTTTGTTAAGGGGCCCTCCCGAACATGAGGGAGTGCTTCCCGGGCGCGGCGGCGCGAATCCGCGACATCGGTCACTGTGGTGCGCTGATCGGCGCAGGATCAAGCCCGTCCACGCCGGGCGCCTGGCCAACCGCCCGGCGTCCGACACCCACCGCCAACTGTTGCCCGAGGCGATGATGAAGCCGGGCGTCAGCGAAGACACGGCGCGGCGGCGCACAGGCCTCGAGCACATCGGATGAGGTGCTGGCGGATCTGGATCGGGCGTTGGGGGCGGTGTAGGCGACGGAGAGCGCTCCTGAAACGTCGGGAAATTTGACAACCGGCCGAGAGCAGGTCAGTGGCCCAAGTAAAAGCGCAAAGAAATCAACGGCCTGGCGATAACGGCACAGGATTTGCTTTGCCATTTCAACGCAAGCGGCAATGCGTGCGTTGAACACCCTCGGAGGACACGATGAATAGTCTGCATAAGAAAGTAAAGCCGCTGGTTGCAGTTGTCGGGGTGCTAGTTCTGGCAATGTCGGCTCAGGCGGCCGTCGTGCTCACTCCAGGCACGGCTGGGGTGATTGCTGCTGACATCGGCAATTCCAATTGCGAGTCAGCGTGTATCTACACTGCGTTTGGGATCACTGACGCCCCGGGTACGGCAGATGATCTGGTGCTGTATTACAAGGCCGATGTCGATCCCGCCACTGAGGAGGGATCGTTTCAGACTTCGTACTCGACCAGCTTCGCCAACACGTCCACGGATCCGGAAGATGCGTTGATCGAGTACATCAGTGGCGCGTCCATCTCCTGCCCGGAATGTTACTTGGCCATCAAGGATGGGGACCAAAACCCGTCGTACTATTTCTATAACCTCAGCAGTTGGAATGGGACCGACGACATCTCGATGACCGATTTCTGGCCACAGCAGGGCGCGATCTCGCATGTGTCCATCTGGGGACGCGACGATAGTGGCGGCGGCGGTGGTGGCGGCGGCAATGCCCCTGAGCCGGGCTCATTGGCCTTGGTTGGGTTGGCTCTTCTGGGCGTTGCCGCGGTGCGTAAACGTTTGAGTTAAGCGCCCGTTTCGGCCTTCGGGCTGAACAGCAAGAAACCCCGCCTGTGCGGGGTTTTCTCATTTTGTTCGCGCCCTGGTAGGCGCCTGGCTACTTGGTGACGGTGATCGCCGTGGTTGTCTTGTTGCCCGCTGCATCCTGCGCCACTGCGCTGACCGTGTGCGAGCCGGTTTTGGCCTTGCGGGTATTCCAGCTGTAGGCAAGGCTGGCGCCGGTGCCTGATGCAACCTGCCGGCCGTCAACATAGATCCACTGCTTGAGTGTGGCCGTACCGTTGTTGTCCGAGGCCGCCGTGCTGATCGCCACCGTGCCCGTGACCTTGCCGCCGCCGACCGGGTTCTTGATCACGACCGCCGGCGGAGTGGTGTCAACCACCACGTTGTTGGCCACGTTGACCGCAACCGTCGTCGAATTCTTGCTGTTGCCCGCAGCGTCATAGGCCACGGCAACCAGGTTGGACATGCCATTGGACGACTGGGTGCTGTCCCAACTGAACTGGAACGGCGTGGCGGTGTCGGTGGCCACGGTTGCGCCGTTCACCCGGAACTCGACCCGCGAAACGCCGACGTTGTCGAACGCATTCACATCGACCGACACCAGCCCGGCCACGGTGACGTTGCCCAACGGGGCCGAAATCGCCACGCTGGGGGCCTGCGTGTCGTTCGCCACGGCGCTGCGCGCTGCCGACACCGCCGCATGGGCGTTGACCCGGCCGTGGCCAAACAGCGCATCGCGTCCGGCGGTACCCAAATCGACCGCGGTGGAAAAGAGCAGGCTTTCGATCTGGGTGTTCGACAAGGCGGGGTTGGCGGCCATCATCGTGGCAATCGTGCCTGCGGTGATGGGGCTGGCAATCGACGTGCCCCACCACTGCGCATAGCCACCGCTGACCGTGGTCGTCCAGATATTGATGCCAGGCGCCGATACGGCCACGAAGTTGCCGTAACTTGACCAACTGGTCTTCAGATCGTTGCTGTCGGTGGCCGAGACCGGGATCATCGTGGCGGTGGGCGTCAGGCCTTCATCCTTGCCGTTGTTGCCGGCACATACAACGACCAGCCCGCCTTTGCTGCGCATGTAATTTGCAGCACTCTGCACGCTGGAACTGCCAGCTACGCCGACATAGCTGATGTTGGCGACCCGTGCGCCTTTGTCGGCCGCATAGGTCAGGCCCTGCGCCACCGTGCTCCAGTAGGCATAGGCATTGGGGTCGGCAATGCGTATCGGCATGATCTTGGCTGCGCCGGCAATGGCCGCCACCCCGACTGCATTGTTCGACACGGCCGCGGCCGCACCTGCGACGGCCGTGCCATGGCCGTGGACATCACTGGTGTTCGAGTTGTTGTCGTAGAAATTCCAGCCTGGCACCAGGCTGGCCGCCAAGTCGGGATGCGCCGGCGCGACGCCGGTGTCGAGGACGGCGATGGTGATGCCTTGCCCTTGCGACAGATCCCAGGCGCCGGCCGCGTTGATCTTGGCCAAGTGCCATTCACTGCCCAGGTAGGGGTCGTTGGTGACGAAACCCGGTGACACGCGGCCGTCCAATTCGGCGAATTTGAGGTGTGGGTTGTGCGCCAAGCGGGCTTGCACAGCCGTTTCCGAGGCATTGCCGGGCAGGTCGACGATGTGCAGATCGGTCTTGCCGATTCGCCGCGCCTTGCCACCGTGCACCTTGACGACCTTGTCGAGTTCAGCATCGGACAGGCCCGCACGGGTCTGAACAATGAGCCGGCCCTTCGCCCATTCCTGCGGTTGCGCCGCCTGCGCCGCAACCGAAGTCGCCATGCCGATCGCCAAAGCGGCCACCACGCGCGAGACGCGAAAACCTGTCAATGTTGCCGACACGACAGGGCATAGCGCCACCTGCACCGAACTTTTCTTGGAACCCATCGACGACACCTCTTGATTGCGTGACCTCAGCCAGCCGGCGTGGTCTGCTCAGACGGTGTCCATCAGCGGCGAAAGGCCGCCTACAGAGCGCATCGATCGATGGCACCCATCGGGTTGTCTGGCAGTCCTGCCGTCATGGAGCCGAAGCCCTTTAGACCGTTGACTTTGCGTCCCACGCTTTCGCGTGGTTTGCCCTTTGCAGATCAGCACTGCGGCGAGCGCCTGTTCATACTGCGCAGGTCGTTGTAGTTTTGATCGAAACCAGCAAATTTTCTATTGCCGATCTCGATCAACCCACCCGGATGAGGGGGTGGCACTGGCCATCTCATCCGATGCAAGGCGCCGCAGGCACCCACAAGCTGATTGTCGGCAATCGGCCGTGTCAGCAGGAGCCGTTGCCGCTGCCGATTCGTAACCGGTGGTAGCGGTGGGTGCCGGCCGGCACAGACCCGCTGCGCGGTGGCGTGCACCCCGCCGCACATCGGCACGCCAGCGATCCGCCAGGTTGCAGTTGGTCACGAATTCAGCAGAAGTGAAACCCACGCGCCGGCCGGCATGGCGCTCGGCGGGCGATTTCAGCGCGCACTGTTTCGCCGCGCTGCAGTGCTTCATCCGGTTGGTCAACACCAGCGATCACGAGCGCCTGGCTACTCACCCGGCGTTCACCACCCACAGCCAGTTTGTCGCCCAAGGAAATGGTGACGTCGGGCATCAGCGAAGACACCGTGCGGCTGTGCGTGGACATCGAGCACATCGACGACCTGCTGGTGGACCCAGAGCAGGCGTCGGCGGCGGTGTAGCGCGTGTGCCCGATGGGGCCAAGGGTGCGGACTGACACCGAAGTGACGCAGCTAGTCTGCACTGTTGAGTATTGCAATGAACTGCTCGGTAGCGAAAATGAACTGCTGAGTTTAGATTCAGGTTTGCAGGGCTGTCCCTCCGCCTACCTGCAGGCACCTTCTGGAGATCGACCCGATGAAAAAGCTATTGATCGTGACCGCACTGTCGGTGTGTGCGGCGGCCGTGCAGGCCAAGGACATCGTCGACACGGCCGTGGCCGCCGGCAGTTTCAAGACCCTGGCCACCGCGTTGACCGCGGCCGGCCTGATCGACACGCTCAAGGGCAAGGGCCCCTTCACCGTGTTTGCGCCCACCGACGCGGCCTTTGCCAAGATTCCGAAGGCCGACCTCGATGCGCTGCTGGCCGACAAGACCAAGCTCACTGCCGTGCTGACCTACCACGTGGTGCCCGGCAAGGTGATGGCCAAGGACGTGAAGGCCGGCAAGGTGAAGACGGTGCAAGGCAGCGAGATCACCGTGGCCACCGCCGGCGGGGTGATGGTCGATGGTGCCAAGGTGACCAAGACCGACATCGCAGCCGACAACGGGGTGATCCACGTGATCGACAGCGTGATCATGCCCAAGTGATCAGCATCGGGCCGGGCTCCTCGGTCGTTGGCCGATGCGGTGCCCGGTGTCAGTCAACGTGGCGCCGCCGGCGGTTTGACGTCGGTGACTGCCCCGTAGACCATGTTGCGCAGCAGCGACCGGTAGGGCACGCGCTGCCTCGGGGTTTGCATCATGAACACGACGAACAGGTCGCTGGCGGGGTCGACCCACAGGCAGGTGCCACCGGCGCTGCCCCAGCAGTACGCACCGGGCGAGGCTGGGTAGGCCGCCTCGCCTGCCGAGGTGCCCACCGCAAAGCCCAGGCCGAAACCGCAAGCCGGCCCAGGCAGGTAGCGCGGCGTCTTGACCACCGCTGGACTCAGGCGGTCGGTGGTCATGTAGTACAGCGTGGCCGGGCTGAGCAACCGCTGGCCGTCGAGTTGCCCGCCGTTGCGCAGCATCTGCAGGAAGCGGACGTAGTCGGGCGCCGTGCTCATCAACCCGCCGCCGCCCGACTCCATGGCCATCACCTTGCGCGGGTCGAACACCGGTACGTTAACGCCGATGCTGCGGTCGTCGGGCCAGGGCTCGGCGATGCGCGCCTGTCGTGCCGGCGCGCCGCCGGCAGCGTCTGTCGCTCGCCGGATATGTCATGGCTTGGTCGCGTTGATGTCGCGAGCCCGTCGTCGTTATGCAGGGACAATTGCGGCATGACCGAGTTGATCGTCATTCGCCACGGCGAAACGGATTGGAACCGCCAGCACCGCTTTCAGGGCCAGATCGACGTGCCGCTGAACCACATCGGCCAGGCGCAGGCCGAGCGGCTGGGCCAGCGCCTGGCCGACGAGCCCATCGACGTGCTGGTGTGCAGTGATCTGCAGCGCGCGCGCAGTACCGCCGAGCCGCTGTTGCGCGGCCGCGGCCTGGCGGCCGAGTTGCAGCCGCTGTGGCGCGAGCAGGGTTTCGGCCTGCTCGAAGGGCTGGACGTGCCGACCATCCGCACCCGCCACGCCGACCTGTGGGACCGCTGGGTGCGCCACGAGGCCGACTTCGCGCTGCCGCAGGGCGGCGAGAGCAACGCGGTCTTTCATGCCCGGGTGCTGCGCGCGCTGGCCAGCCTGCTCGACGCCCATGCCGGGCGCCGCGTGGCGGTGGTCACGCACGGCGGCGTGCTCGACATGCTGTGGCGCACGGTGCATGCGCTGCCGCTGCACGGCCCGCGTGAATGCGACATCCCCAACACCGGCATCAACCGACTGCATTGGAAGGATGGCCGCCTGCAGATCGTGCGCTGGGGTGAGGCCGATCACCTGACCGGGCTGCCCGAGCAGCCCAGCACCGCGCAGACCAGCCGGCCGGTCGAAGCCGACCAGGCCTGAGCGGGCACGCGCCCGGCCCGAGGCAACCACCGTCGCGTCACGGCCAAGTCGGCACCGCCGCTCAGCCCGGCAGGCGCTTCAGTGATGCGCCAGCGCTGGTAGCTTCAGCGCCGCATACACCTCGTGCAGCCGGCGCCGCAGCCGCTCGGACTGGGGCTGGCGATTGGCTTGTGGCTGCAGCAGGTTCTGCACCGCGGCCAGCTGGCCCGACTGCTGCAGTGCATCGACGTGCACCTGCTCGAACAGATCACGCTGCGCGTGGCTGCCGCCGATGGCAGCCAGCCGCGGCAGCGCCAGCGTCAGCTGCTCGGCGGCGTCGGCCCATTGGCCTCGGGCATGGGCCAGCAGCCCGCGCGCGGCGGGCACGGCCACCCGCTGCCAGGCGGCGCGCGCGGCCAGCGGGGCCTGCGGCGCGAAGGCCTCGATGTGGCCCAGCAGCGTATCGGCCTCGGGCCGGCCGGCACGCGCCAGGCCGTAGAGGTATTGCAGGTCGAGGAAGGGCTGCACCTGGTCGCTCACCCGGCCCGCCAGGTGGGCGGCCAGATCGGCCCAGCGCTCGCCCACGCCCACCCCGGCCAGTTCCAGCCGGGCCAGCAGCGAGACCGCGCCCACCTGGTCTTGCGAGTAGCTCTTGTCCACGCCCCACACCTGCGCGTCGTACAGCCGCAATGCCGCGGCGTCGTCGCCCAGCTCGATGTGGAACAGCGCCAGGTGCCACCAGTGGTGGCTGCGCATGAAGCTGGTCAGGCCTTGCCAACCACCGCTGACGCTCTGCAGAAAGGCCGTACCCTCGGCCAGCCGGCCATCGGTCAGCATCACATGGGCCAGCGCATGCTGGGCCCATGGCTCGGCGGGCTGCAGGGCCAGCGCATGCCGCGCGGCCACTTCGGCCTCTTGCAGGCGATGGCACTGCTCCCAGCCGAAGGCCAGCATGCCGTGCAGGCGGGCCTGCTCGGGCGCGGCCGGCAGCGCCTGCAGCGCCAGCCGCAGCATGGTGGGCGCATCACCCAGGTTGAAGGCGTGGTACTGGCCCAGTTTGATCGAGGCCAGATCACGCGGGTGGTGATGCGCCAGCGTCTCGTGCAGCGCCAGCGCCTCGTGCAATTCACCGGCCGCCCAGTGCGCCACCGCCTGGGCGAACTGGCGCTCGCGTTCGGTGGCCGGCAGGCCGGCCTGCGCGGCGCGTGCGGCGACGGCCAGATGGGCGCGCGCCTTGGGCGGGCCGGCGGGTGATTCGCTGAACATCCACAGCGCCGCGGCATACGCCTGCACGATCAGGCTGTGGTCGTGCTCGGCGGCGGCCAGCACCGCCAGGATGCGCGGCTCGTAGCCCAGGAAGCCCTCGATGAAATCCGCCACCGCGGCGGCGCTGGCCGCGTGCTGCAGCGTGAGCGGATTGCCGAAGGGATCGTGCGCGGGCAGCATCGCGGCGGCCGCCATGCTCAGCCCCAGCTCAGCGCGGACAGGTCGTTGGCGAAGATCGGCATGTCACGCCACACACCCTTCAGCCGCGCGCTGGCCACGGTGATCCAGGTCGGCTGGTAGAGGTAGGCGGCCACCGCGTCGTCGGCCACCAGGCGCTGTGCGTCGGCCATCAGCTTGTAACGCTGGGTGGTGTCGGCGGTGGCGTTGATCTGCGCCCACAGCGTGTTGAACTTCGTGCTGTCGTAGTTCCAGTAATAGTCCGGCCGCGCAAAGTTGCCCATGTCCAGCGGCTCGACGTGGCTGATGATCGTCAGGTCATAGGCCTTCCGCTTGTAGACGGCCGACAGCCACTGCGCCCACTCCACGTTCTCCTGCTTGGCCACGATGCCCACCTTGGCCAGCATCGCGGCGATCACCTCGCCGCCCTGGCGCGCGTAGGGCGGCGGCGGCAGCTTCAGGCTCAGTTCCAGCGGGGTGGTGATGCCCGCCTCCTTCAACAGCGCGCGGGCGCGCTCGGGGTTGTAGGCGTTGACCGAGGTCAGGTCGAGATAACCCGGCGCGCCGGGCACGTAGAAGCTGCCGATCGGCGCGCCGAAACCGTCGGCCACACCGTCGATCACCTGCTTGCGGTCGATGGCCATGCTGATCGCGCGGCGCACGCGCACGTCGTCGAGCGGTTTCTTCTTGTTGTTGATGGCGACGATGGTCTTGGCGCGTGAGCCGCCCACCAGCACCTGGAAGCGCTTGTCGGCCTTGAACTGGCCCAGGCTCTTGGCCGCCGAGACGCGCGGGAACAGGTCGACGTCACCGGCCAGCAGCGCGGCCACCTGCGCCGCGCCATCGCTGATGAAGCGCATGGTCACGCGGCGCAGCGCGATGGCCTTGGCATCGCGATAGCCGTCCCAGCGCGCCAGCACCAGGTGGCTGCCCTTGGCCCAGCTGTCGAGCTTGAACGGCCCGGTGCCCACCGGCTGGGTGTTGTTGCCGGCCGCGCTCTTGGGCTCGACGATCACCGCGGTGGCCTGGCCGATCTGGAACAGGAAGTCGGGGTTGGTGTTCTTCAGCGTGATGACCACCGTCAGGTCGTCGGTGGCGCTGATATTGACGATGTTGGCGAACACCGCCTTGTCCTTGTTGGGGCTGCCCTCGGCGGCGGCGCGCTCGAAGGCGAACTTCACCGTGGCCGCGTTGAACGGCTCGCCGTTGTGGAACTTCACGCCCGGGCGCAGCTTGAAGGCCCAGGTCTTGTTGTCGGGCGTCACCGTCCAGCTCAGCGCCAGCAGCGGGGCGATGGTGGAATCGGCGCGGATCCTGGTCAGCGTCTCCAGCACGTTGTAGTGCACCACCTCGCCGATGGCCGCGGCCGCACCGGCGGTGGGGTCCAGGCCCGGCGGCTCCAGCGTCATCGCCAGCACCAGGGTGTCCTTCTTGCGCTGCGCCAGCACCGCGCCGGGCGCCAGGCTGGCGGCCAGCGGCAGGCCGAGGGAGGTTGAAAGCAGGGTGCGGCGGCGGATCATGGTGAGGCTCCTGAAGGGGTGAAACCGACGAGCCGCGATGGTAGCCGCGCCGTCTTGCGCGGCCTGTGGCGCAGGCCGCGCCGGATCAGGTGGCCACCGGCGTGATGGTGGCCACCGGCTCGGGCGTCAGCAGGCTGCCGTCGCGCAGGCCGCGCACGGTGCCCAGCAACAGCGCCACCACCACCAGCGAGCTCAACGCCAGCAGCGAGGTGCCCAGCACCGCCATCGCGCTGCCCGGCGTGGCCAGCCGCAGCGTGAGGGCCGTCAGCGCGGCCAGCGGAAAGCTCATGCCCCAGTGCGGCAGGCCGAAGGGCAGCGCGGCGATGCGCTTGCTCAGCATGCCCACCCACAGCAGGCTGAACAGCGCCATGCCCCACAACCCCCAGGCCACCGCCGGCGGCGCGCCCAGCTGCAGCGCCGACAGCCCGCTGACGGCCGGCGGCGCGATGAAGATGTAGGCCGCGGGCAACAGCCGCTCGGGCCACAGGCCCTGCACCGCAAGCCGCACCACGATCAGGATCAACACCACCGGCCAGAACATCAGCCCGATGCCGAACTGTGCCGCCGACCAGTCGGCCTGTCCCAGCGGCACGCCGGCCAGCGGCACCAGCACGTTGCCGACGATGGGGATGAACAGCGCCGGCGTGGCGCTGGCCCACTGCAATCCACCGGGGCCATTGCCACGCAGCCAGCGCGCCAGCACCCACAGCGTGACGGCCAGCTGCGCCAGCGCGCCGATCCACCACAGCCCCAGCGCCAGCGGGTTGGGGCCGTGAAACGTCACCGCCACGGTGGCCAGCAGGATCACCGAGATCGGCAGCGCGGCGATGAAGGTGTGGCGCACCGGATGCCGGCAGTCCTCGGCCCAGGCCTCGGGGTGGCGCCATGCCCTCACCACCGTGGCCACCGCCAGCACCACGAACACCAGCATCGCCAGGCTGGCCACCGCCTTGGCGATGCTGTCGGCCAACCCACCCATAGCCGGCGTGGCGCGGTGCCAGGCCAGCGTCAGGCCCGTGAGGCCCATGACGATGGCGTACCAACCGGGCATCAGGAACTTCAGGGGCTGGGCATGGTGGGGCATGGGGTGTGCGGCGGTGTGGTTGAGATCGCATCGTAGCGGTGGCCGCGACGCGCGGCGAGGGTTTGGTCGGGTACCCCCTAGGGTTTACACCAGAATGAGATCGGCATGACCACGGATAATATCGGTTTGTGCTTATATCAAGATAGTCGTACATACCGTGAGCCTCGAAGGCCAGCCCCCAGACAGCGACCAGGTGTTCTCGACAGCGGCCGAATTGTTCGGCCTGCTCTCGGCGCCGGTGCGGCTGAAGATCGTCTGCGCCTTGTCCGAGGGAGAGAAGAACGTGACCCAACTGCTGGCCCGCGTGGACACCACCCAGCCCAACCTGTCGCAGCACCTGTCCACCCTGTACCGCTGCGGCGTGCTGGCCCGGCGCCGGGTGGGTGCGCAGGTGTACTACCGCGTGGCCAGCGAGCGCGTGGCGCTGCTGTGCCAGGCGGTGCGCGAAGAGCAGGCCAGACAGCACATTGCCTAGGAGACCCCGTGCAAGGACCTGATGCCCGTCCCGGACGCCTGATCAAGGCGCCGGAGAATTTCATCGACAGCAGCGGTGTGCGCACCGTGTTCCAGCAGGCCAAGGCCGGCCGGCGCGACTTCATGCGCCGCGCCTTCGCCACGGCCACCGCCGGTGCGGCTGCGGTGGCCGCCGCGCCGCTGGCGCAGGCGCAGTCCAACCCGGTGCCCACCGAGGGCGGCGACCCGAACATCCTGAACCTGCCGGCCCACACCACCGGCCTGGGCCAGCCGGTGGCCACCGACGGCTACGGCAAGCCCTCGCAGTACGAGGCCAACGTGCAGCGCCGGCCCAGCCCGGGGCTGACGCAGACGGCGCAGTCGTCGGTCTCGTTCGCGCCGCTGCAGTCGCTGTTCGGCATCGTCACGCCCAGCGGCCTGCACTTCGAGCGCCACCACCAGGGCTGGTGGGATGTCGACCCGAGCAAGCACCGGCTGATGCTCAACGCCAGCGATGCCTCGCTGATGAAGACGCCCAAGGTCTTCACGATGGACGAGATCATGCGTTTGCCCTGCGTGTCGCGCTTCCACTTCATCGAGTGCGGCGCCAACACCGGCATGGAATGGGGCAACGTGGCCGTGCCCACGGTGCAGTACAGCCACGGCATGCTCAGCTGCAGCGAGTTCACCGGCGTGCCGCTGAAGCTGCTGCTCGACCAGTGCGGCGTCGACTACAAGCGCGCCCGCTTCGTGCTGGGCGAGGGCGCCGACGGTTCGTCGATGACCCGCACCATCCCGATGGAGCTGGTCGAGAGCGGCGAGGTGCTGGTGGCCTATGGCCAGAACGGCGAGATGCTGCGGCCCGAGAACGGCTACCCGCTGCGGCTGGTGGTGCCGGGTGTGCAGGGCGTGAGCTGGGTCAAGTACCTGCGCCGCATCGAGGTGGGCGACCAGCCCTGGGCGGCCAAGGACGAGGCGGTGCACTACATCGACCTGATGCCCGACGGCACGCACCGCCAGTACAGCAGCACGCAGGAATGCAAGAGCGTGGTCACCACGCCCTCGGGCGGCCAGGTGCTGCTCGACAAGGGCTTCTACAACATCAGCGGCCTGGCCTGGAGCGGCCGCGGCAAGGTGAGCAAGGTCGACGTGTCGGTCGACGGCGGGCGCAACTGGCGGCCCGCGCGGCTGCAGGGCCCGGTGATGAGCAAGAGCCTGACGCGCTTCTACCTCGACTGGGTGTGGGACGGCAAACCGGCCATCGTGCAGAGCCGCGCCACCGACGAGACCGGCTACGTGCAGCCCAGCTATCGCCAGCTGCGCGCGGCGCGCGGCACACGCTCGATCTATCACAACAACGCGATCCAGTCGTGGCTGGTGCAGGAAACCGGCGAGGTGACGAATGTCCAGCTGTCGTAAATCAGGGTGGGTGGCGGCAGCGCTGTGGCTGGCCGCAGGCGCGGCGTCGGCGCAGGCAACGCAAGCGGCATTGACGGGCCTGGGCCGCGTGGCCACGCCCAAGGAGATCGCCGCCTGGGACATCGACGTGCGGCCCGACTTCAAGGGCCTGCCCAAGGGCTCGGGCACGGTGGCGCAGGGCCAGGACATCTGGGAGACCCAATGCGCCTCCTGCCACGGCATCTTCGGCGAATCGAACGAGGTGTTCACCCCGCTGGTGGGCGGCACCACGGCCGACGACGTGAAGACCGGCCGCGTGGCACGCTTGCTCGACCCCACCTTTCCCGGCCGCACCACGATGATGAAGGTGGCCACGGTGTCCACGCTGTGGGACTACATCCACCGTGCGATGCCCTGGAACCAGCCCAAGTCGCTCAAGCCCGACGAGGTGTATGCGGTCACCGCCTACCTGCTGAACATGGCCGACGTGCTGCCCGAGAGCTTCGTGCTGTCGGACCAGACCATGGCCCAGGCGCAGGCCCGCATGCCCAACCGCAACGGCATGAACACGGCCCATGCGTTGTGGCCCGGCAAGGGCCTGACCAGTGCCAAGGCGCCCGATGTCAAGGCCGTGGCCTGCATGAGCAACTGTGCGGTCGAGCCCAGGGTGGCCTCGCTGCTGCCCGACTTTGCCCGCAACAACCACGGCAACCTGGCCGAGCAGAACCGCATGGTCGGTGCCCAGCATGGCGTGGACACCACCCGCGCGCCGGGTGCCGCACCGGCCAAGGCCGCGCCGGCCACCACGCCCACCGCGTCGGCCAAGCCCGCCGCCGGCGGCACGCAGGCGGGGGCACTGGCGCTGTTGAGCAAGCACAGCTGCGTGGCCTGCCACGCGATGGACAGCAAGCTGGTGGGCCCCAGCTTCAAGGACGTTGCGGCCAAACATGGCACCCGTGCCGATGCATTGGCTTACCTGGCCGGCAAGATCAAGTCCGGCGGCAGCGGCGTGTGGGGGCAAGTGCCTATGCCCGCGCAGGCCCTGGGCGACGAAGATGCCGGCCTGATCGCCCGATGGCTGGCCGATGGCGCACGCAGGTGACGCCCCACGCAAGCGCAAGTCCACCAAGTCCCCCGAGTCCCTGTTACGCAAGAATCCCAACCGGTCGTTCGTTCTGAAGGAGATCCCCACCATGCAATCCCGTCGTGAGATGCTCAAGCGCAGTGCCGGCGTCGCCAGCCTGCTGGCAGGCCTGGGCCTGCTGCCCCAGGCTGCGCAAGCGGCCTTCAATACCGCCGCCTTCGAGGCCAAGACCATGGTCGATCTGGTCAAGGCGCTGGGCGTGTCGGCCCCCGTCCTCAGCAAGGACGTGACGCTGCAAGGCCCCGACATTGCCGAAAACGGCGCCGTGGTGCCGGTGAGCTGCGCCACCACGCTGCCGGGCGTCAAGCAGTTGTTGATCCTGGTCGAGAAGAACCCCAGCCTGATGTGCGCCATGTTCGACGTGACCGACGCGGTCGAGCCCGCGTTCGCCACCCGCGTGAAGATGGGCCAGTCGTCCAACGTGATGGCCGTGGCCGTGATGAGCGACGGCAAGGTGCTGTACGCGATGAAAGAAATCAAGGTCACCTTGGGCGGTTGCGGCGGCTGAAGCCCCGCCAACGTCCAACGTCATCCCACCCATTTGAAGGAGCAAGACCATGGCAGACCCGATGCGCATTCGCGCCCAGGCCGCAGGCGACAAGACCACCGTTCGCGTGCTGATGAGCCACGAGATGGAAACCGGACAGCGCAAGGATTCATCCGGCAAGGTGATCCCGGCCTGGTTCATCCAGGAGGTGAGCGCCACCCTCAACGGCAAGCCCGTGATGAGCGGCCAGTGGGGCCCGGCAGTCTCGAAGAACCCGTTCCTGCAGTTCACCGTCAAGGGGGCCAAGGCGGGCGACAAGATCGCCATCACCTGGATCGACAACCGGGGCGACAAGCGCACCGACGAAGCCACGGTCTCTTGACCGTCGGCTGACCCGCGGGGCGTGTAGGACGCCCTGCTTTCTGCCCGCACCGCCGGGCCACTCGGAGAAGGTGGAGACATGAAGTCAATCAGCATGATCGCAGTGGCACTGGCGCTGGCGGCGTCGATGGGCGCGCAGGCTCAGAAGTCGTCGTCCGACAGCATCGCCGAGTACCGCAAGATGCTCGAGGACGGCAACCCGTCCGAACTCTTCGAGGTCAAAGGCGAGGAACTTTGGAAGAAGGCACGCGGGCCGAAGAATGCGTCGCTGGAGCGTTGTGATCTGGGCAAAGGTCCGGGTGTGGTCAAGGGCGCCTGGGCGGAACTGCCCCGCTACTTCGCCGACACCGGCCGGGTGCAGGACGCCGAATCGCGGTTGCTGACCTGCATGGAGACCCTGCAGGGGTTCAATGCCGCGGCCATCGCCAAGGAGCAGAACTTCGCCAAGGGCGAGATGCCCAACCTCACGGCACTGGCGACCTGGATCTCCGGTCAGTCCAAGGGGCTGGGCTTCAATCTGCCGCAGAACCATCCCCAGGAACGCAAGATGTACGCGCTCGGGCAGAAGGCCTTCTTTTTCCGCGGCGGGCCGATGGACTTTTCTTGCGCATCCTGCCACGGCGAAGAGGGCAAGCGCATCCGCCTGCAAGACCTGCCGGTGCTGTACAAGAACCCGGGTGACGGCCTGGGCATGGCGGCATGGCCGGCCTACCGCGTGTCGAATGGCCAGATGTGGGGCATGCAGCAACGCCTGTCCGACTGCTATCGCCTGCAGCGTTTTCCGAACCCCGGTTACGCCTCGGACGTGACCATCGCCTTGCAGTCCTACATGGGCGTGAACTCGAAGGGCGCAAAGATCATCACCCCCGCACTGAAGCGCTGAAGGAGACCAGGACATGAAGAAGCACACCAAACTCGCGATCTCTGCTTCGTTGGCCATCGGTGCCGCCGTGCTGGCCGGTTGTGCCGCCACCTCGCCCAAGCAGGACCTCGATGCGGAGTTCAAGGCGATGCTGCAAAGCTCGTTCAGCGCACGCGGCATTGCCAAGATGGATCGGCTCGACCAAGACCTCGGGCAGTCTGCGTGCTCGTCGGCAAAACAGCCGCCGGAGGCCGTGCTCAAGCAGATCGAGGCCGAGGCCCTTGCGACGCTGAAATGGCCCGACGGTGGCCAGTACTTCGGTGACTGGAAGCGCGCCGAAAAACTGGCCCAGAGCGGTGTCGGCATGGCGTGGAACAACAAGTCCGTCGACCCCAAGACCAACGGCGGCCAGTGCTACAACTGCCACCAGATCGACAAGAAGGAAATCTCCTTCGGCACCATCGGTCCCAGCCTCTGGAACTACGGCAAGGTTCGCGGCGTCAAGGATGTCACCGACCCCGCAGCGGCCCCGATCATCCAGTACACCTGGGGCAAGCTGTGGAACAGCAAGGCCTACTCGGGCTGTTCGAACATGCCCCGCTTCGGCCACATGAACATGCTTGACCAGGGGCAGTTGCGGGACCTGATGTCGCTGCTGCTCGACCCGAGGTCGCCGGTCAACCAGTGACCGCGGCTCGGCCCGCTTCGGCGGGCCTTTTCACCCTCCAAATATCAGCAAAGACTTAATCATGAGCTTGAGCAAGCGCGACTTCCTGCAGGTGCTGGGTGCCGCCTCGGTGGCCGGCATGGGCCTGGGCCGCTATGCCCACGCCGACGCGGCCACGGCGCAGGCGGGGCTCTACGACATCCCGCCCTTCGGCAATGTCTCGCTGCTGCACATGACCGACTGCCACGCGCAGTTGAAGCCCATCCACTTCCGCGAGCCCAGCGTCAACCTGGGGCTGGCCGGCATGCAGGGCCAGTTGCCGCACCTGGTGGGCGAGCACCTGCTGAAGAAGGCGGGGGTGCGGCCCGGCACGGCGCAGGCGCATGCCTTCACCTACCTCGACTTCGAGTTGGCCGCGCGCCGCTACGGCAAGGTGGGCGGTTTTGCGCACCTGGCCACGCTGGTCAAGCAGTTGAAGGCCAGCCGGCCCGGCGCGCTGCTGCTCGACGGCGGCGACACCTGGCAGGGCAGCGCCACCGCGCTGTGGACCAACGCGCAGGACATGGTCGACGCCTGCAAGCTGCTGGGTGTGGACGTGATGACCGGCCACTGGGAGTTCACCTACGGCATGGAGCGCGTCAAGGAGATCGTCGAGAAGGACTTCAAGGGCCAGGTCGACTTCGTCGCGCAGAACGTCAAGACCGCCGACTTCGGCGATCCGGTGTTTGCGCCCTACGTGATCCGCACCATCAACGGCGTGCAGGTGGCGATCATCGGCCAAGCCTTCCCCTACACCCCCATCGCCAACCCGCGCTACATGGTGGCCGACTGGAGCTTCGGCATCCAGGACGAGAACCTGCAGAAGATGGTCGACGAGGCGCGTGGCAAGGGCGCGCAGGTGGTGGTGGTGCTGAGCCACAACGGCATGGACGTGGACCTGAAGATGGCCAGCCGGGTGCGTGGCATCGACGCGATCTTCGGCGGCCACACCCACGACGGCGTGCCGGTGGCGATCCCCGTGACGAATGCGGGTGGTAAGACGCTGGTGACGAATGCCGGCAGCAACAGCAAGTTCCTGGGCCTGATGGACTTCGAGGTCAAGGGCGGCAAGGTCACCGACTTCCGCTACCGGCTGCTGCCGATCTTTGCCAACCAGCTGAAGGCCGATCCGGCGATGGACGCGCTGATCACCAAGGTGCGCGCGCCTTACGAAGCCAAGCTGGCCGAGAAGCTGGCCGTCACCGATGGCCTGCTGTACCGACGCGGCAACTTCAACGGCAGCTGGGACCAGCTGCTGTGCGACGCGCTGATCGACGTGCAGGGCGCCGACCTGGCGTTTTCGCCCGGCTTCCGCTGGGGCACCACGCTGCTGCCGGGCGACGTGATCACGCGCGAGCTGATGATGGACCAGGTGGCGATCACCTATCCCTATGCCACGCTCAGCAACATGAGCGGCGAGACCATCAAGACCGTGCTCGAGGATGTGGCCGACAACCTGTTCAACCCCGACCCGTACTACCAGCAGGGCGGCGACATGGTGCGCGTGGGCGGCCTGACCTACACCTGCACGCCGGGCGAGAAGATGGGCGCGCGCATCAGCGACCTGCGGCTCAAGGGCCAGCTGATCGAACCGGGCAAGACCTACAAGGTGGCCGGCTGGGCGCCGGTGGCCGAGGAGGCCAAGTCGCAGCCCGGCGTCAAGCCGGTATGGGACGTGGTGGAGACCTGGCTCAAGGCCCAGGGCGGCCGCGTCAAGCCGCGCCAGATCAACACGCCCAAGCTGGTGGGCGTGGCGGGCAACCCGGGTATCGCCGGCTGACCGTGCCCCGCCGCAAAGCGGCTTGAAACGCGGCGGCGTCGCCCGCCGCAGCGTGGGCGCCTACAGCGTGCCCTCGTCGTCGTGCGCCGCCAGCGTGCCCTGGTGGAACACCATCAACCAGCGGCCGTCCTGTTGTTGCCAGACGCTGCTGCGCAGGGTTTCGATGCCGTCGTCGCGCTTGACGCGCCAGGTGGTCAGTGCGGCGCCGGGCGCCAGCAGGCGCACCTTGAAGCCACGCGCCTGGCGTGCCTCGCGCGGGCCTTCGGCGGCCAGCACGGCCAGGATGCCGTCGCGGTCGAACACCCGGCCCGACGCGCCGAACTCGGTGAAGTCGGGCGCCAGCAGCGCGCGCACCTGGGCTGGGTCGGCACGCACCGCCGGGTCGAGGATGCGTTCTTCGTAGCCGCGCAACTCGGCGGTCAGGGCAGTCAGTGCGGCGGGGTCTTGCGGGCTCATGCGGGGCTCCTGCGCGGCATCACTGCCACGAGACTTGCGACAGGTCGTTGGCAAACACCGGCGAGCTGGACCACAGCCCCTTGAGGCCGCGCCGCGCCACCGACACCTGCGACGGGTTGAAGAGAAAGGCGTTCACCGCATCGGCGGCCAGCATCCGCTGGATCTCGACGTACAGCACCTGCTGCTGGCGGCCGCGGGCGGACTCGGCACGCTTCTTCACCAGGTCGTTGAAGGCCTTGCTGTCGTAGCCCCAGTAGTACTGCGGATTGGCGTACTGCACGTAGTCCAGCGGCTCGACGTGGTTGATGATGGTGAGGTCGAAGTTGCCCTTGAACGCACCCGACAGCCACTGCGCCCATTCGACGTTCTCGATCTTGGCGTTGATGCCCACCTTGGCCAGCATCGCCGCCACCACCTCGCCGCCCTTGCGCGCATAACTCGGCGGCGGCAGGGTCAGCGTCAGGTTCAGCGGCGTGCTGATGCCGGCCTCCTTCAACAGCGCACGCGCCTTGTCGGGGTTGAACGGGTAGACGCCGGTCAGGTCGATATATCCCACGTCGGTGGGCGCGGCATGGCTGCCGATGGGCTTGGCCAGGCCTTCGAGCACGCCGTCGATGAACGCCTTGCGGTCGATCGCGTGGCTGATGGCGCGGCGCACGCGCACGTCGTCCAGCGGCTTGCGCTTGTTGTTGATGGCCAGGATGCCCTTGCCCGCGGTGCTGCCGATCTCGACGGTGAAGCGCTTGTCGGCCTGCAACTGCTTCAGGTTCTGCACCGCGCCGAAGCGCGGCATGCCGTCGATGTCGCCGGCCAACAGCGCGGCCACTTGCGCCGCGTTGTCGTTGATGAAGCGGAAGGTCACCCGGCGCAGCTTGATGGCCGCGGCATCGCGATAGCCCTCCCACTTGACCAGCGTGATCGCGGTGCCCTTCTGCCAGCTGTCGAGGCGGAACGGCCCGGTGCCGATCGGCCGCGTGGCGGTGGTGGCCGCGCTGGTAGGGCTGAGGATCACCGCGGTGCCTTCGCCCAGCCGGAAGGGCAGCGTGGCGTCGGGGTTGTTCAGCGTCAGGATCACCACATCGGGCTGCGGCGTGGCGATCGACGAGATGTTGTCGAACACCGTCTTCTTGGCCTTGTTGGTGCTGTCGGCGGCACGGGCACGGTCGAAGCTGAACTTCACCGCGTCGGCGTTGAACGGGCTGCCGTCCTGGAACTTCACACCCGCGCGCAGCTTGAAGGTGTAGGTCTTGCCGTCGGGGCCGCTGACCCAGTCCTCGGCCAGCAGCGGCTGCACGGCGCCGGCCGAGGTGATCTTGGTCAGGCCTTCGAGCACGTTGTAGTGCACCACCTCGCCGATGGCGGCCGACGGCGCGGTGGTGGGGTCCAGCCCCGGCGAGGGCTCGAGCACCATGCCCAGCACCAGGGTGTCCTTGGCGCGCTGGGCCAGCGCGTCGTGGGCCAGGCTGGGCAGGGCCAGCAGGGCAGCGGCCTGGGCCAGCGTGCGACGGCGCAGTGTCATGGAGGTCTCCTCGGGTGGGCCGCCGGGGTCGGCAGCATCAGGTGAGCGTGGATTCTGCAGCCAGCGTGCGGCCGTCGGCCAGCAGCTGTTCAGCGCGATGGCAGGCCGCCGCATGGCCCGGGGCCAGGGTGCGCAGTTCGGGCGCGGTCTGGTCGCAGGCCGGCTGGCGCCAGGGGCAGCGCGGTGCGAAGGCGCAGCCGCTTGCGGCCGGGCGGTCGGCCCCGGTGTCCGCAGCGGCGCCGATGAGGGCCGCCTGCGCCGCGCGCAGCGCGCGCCGGGCATCGGCCTGGGCACCGGGCAACGCACGCGGTACGGCGTCCATCAGCGCGCGGGTGTAGGGGTGGGCGGCGGCGGTGAACAGCCGCTCGGGCGTGCCCTGCTCGACCACGCGGCCCTGGTAGAGCACGATCACCTCGTCGCAGACCAGGTCGACCACCGCCAGATCGTGGCTGATGAACAGGTAGGTGACGCCCAGCCGGTCCTGCAGGTCCTGCATCAGGTTGAGCACCTGGGCCTGCACCGACACGTCGAGCGCGCTGACCGGCTCGTCGGCGACGATCAGCTTTGGGTTGGTGACCAGCGCGCGCGCGATGGCAATGCGCTGGCGCTGGCCGCCGGAGAACTCGTGCGGGTACTTGCTCACATCGCTGGCGCGCAGGCCCACGGCATCGAGCATCGCGGCGGCGCGCGCCCGCTGGTCGGCGCGGTTGCTGCCGCCCTGCGCGGCCAGCGGCTCGGCGACGATGCGGCCCACGTTCTGGCGCGGATCGAGCGAGCCGAACGGATCCTGGAACACCATCTGCAGGCCGGCGCGCGCACGCCGCAGCACGGTGGCGTCCAGCGCATGCAGATCTTGCCCGGCCAGCCGCACCGTGCCGGCCGTGGGCGCCTCGAGCGCCATCACCAGCCGCGCCAGCGTGCTCTTGCCCGAGCCCGATTCACCCACCACGCCCAGGCTGCGCCCGGCCTGCAGGCTGAAGCTGACGCCCTGCAGCGCCCGCACCACCGGCGGCGCGGCCAGCAGGCGTTCACGCGGCAGGTGGTAGTGCTTGACCAGGCCGTCGACCTGAAGCAGCGCGGTCATGGCAGGCCCTGCGCCGCATCCAGCCGGATGCAGCGTGCCAGGTGGTCGCCGGCCACGACCACCGGCGGCGGCGGCGCGGCGCGGCAGGCGTCTACCGCCAGCGTGCAGCGCTCGGCAAAGCCGCAGCCCGCGGGCAGGTCGATCAGTTCGGGCACCCGGCCGGGGATGGTCGACAGCCGGTGACGGCGGCGGCCGCTGCCGTCGCCCCCGCCACCCGCGGCTGCCGCACGCAGCCCCAGCTGCGGCCGCGCCGCGAACAGGCCGCGGGTGTAGGGATGGGCCAGCCGGGCGAAGACCTGCTCGGTGGCGCCGGATTCCACCACCGTGCCGCCATACATCACCAGCATGCGCTGCACGTTCTCGGCCATCACGCCCAGGTCGTGGCTGATCAGCAGCAGGGCCATGCCGTCCTCGGCCACCAGCCGGGCGATCAGGTCGAGCACCTCGCGCTGGATGGTCACGTCGAGTGCGGTGGTCGGTTCGTCGGCGATCAGCACGTCGGGGCCGCAGGCCAGCGCGATGGCGATCACCACGCGCTGGCGCTGGCCGCCCGAGAGCTGGTGCGGGTACGCATCCAGCCGCTGCGCGGCCTGCGGCAGCTGCACGCGCTGCAGCAGGCGCAGCGCCTCGGCGCGCGCGGCCGCCGCATCCAGGCCCTTGTGCAGGCGCAGTGATTCGGCGATCTGGCGGCCGATGGGGTGCAGCGGGTTCAGCGCGGTCATCGGCTCCTGGAACACCATCGCCAACCGGTTGCCGCGCAGCCGGCACCATGCGTCCTCGGGCAGGCCCAGCAGCTCGCGGCCGTCGAAGCGCAGCGAGCCGGCCACCCGCGCGCCTTCGGGCAGCAGGCCCATCAGCGCCAGCGCGGTGATGCTTTTGCCGCAGCCCGACTCGCCGATCAGCCCCAGGGTCTGCCCGCGCTGCAGCGCAAACGAGATGCCGCGCAAGGCATCGGCCGGGCCGCGCGGGGTGTTCAAGGTGACGCGCAGATCCTGCACGTCGAGCAGGGGCGCAGCGTGGGGCCGATCGGTGGCCCCGCTCATCCGGCGATGGCGGCAGACTGCGCGCGCAGCAGGTCGAGGTAGGCGCCCTGCACCAGTTGGTCGGCTTGCACGCCCAGGCGGACCATCAGCGCATGGGCGATGGCGGTGCCTTCGGCCTCGGTCTGGCCGTCGGCCAGGGTCACTTCCAGTTCGAGAAAGTCGCCCAGCCCGTCCACCCGGTCGAGGTGGATGCGGGTGGGGCCCACCAGCACCAGGATGCGCGCCTTGCGCACCCGGCCCAGCAGGCCGCAGGCGCGGGTCAGCGCCTCGCGCAGGCTCTCGGGCTCGGGCACCGGCGCCAGCACGTAGTCCGACAGCTTGGGGCCCAGCACATCGGTGCGCACGTAGTGGATCAGCTCGCCCGACCCATCGCCAAACACACGCAGCTTGAGCCGGCCATGGGGCACGGCAAAGAAGGTGTCGTCCTGGTGGATGAGCTGCGGATGCTCGTCGTCGCTCAGCGCCCGGGCCAGGGGCAGCAGCGCATCCACGCTGGTGATGCGGGCCTTGATCTCGACATTGGCAGGCATGAGGCCGGATTGTGGGGCATCACCGGCCGCGCTGGCCTGCCCTCGGGCCGGCGGGCCCGCAGCCGTCAGCGCGCGCCGCGCTGGTCGGGGCCGGGGCCGCGACGCTCGATGTGGCGGAAGGTGATGCGGCCCTTGCTCAGATCGTAGGCCGACAGCTCCAGCGACACGGCGTCACCGGCCAGGATGCGGATGTGGTGCTTGCGCATCTTGCCCGAGGTGTAGGCGATCAGCACATGGCCGTTGTCCAGCGTGACGCGGTAGCGCGAATCAGGCAGGACTTCGGTCACCTTGCCCTGCATCTCGATCAGTTCTTCCTTGGCCATGAGGCGCGGATCTCCAGCAAAAATTCTCTCGGCGTGGGTCCCCTGTCAGGGAGGGGCGTCGGGCCTGTCGCAGCCAGCGTAAACAGCAGAAATGCCAGCCGTGCGGGACGGGTCGATCGACAGCATCGATCGGTCGAAGGTGGCCTCGCTATGGCAGCCGAACAACGCATCGAACCCGACATTCTACGCCGAAGCCCGCTTTTGGGGGCGGCATCGGCGTGCGGCCCGCCTCGCCGGTCAGCGCCGGCGCGCCAACCTGGGATCGAGCAGGTCGCGCAGGCCGTCGCCCATCAGGTTCAGGCCCAGCACGCTCAGCGCGATGGCCACGCCCGGGTAGACCGCCAGCATCGGCGCCTGGAACAGCATGGTCTGCGCCTCGTTGAGCATGCGCCCCCAGCTGGGCTGCGGCGGCTGCGTGCCCAGCCCCAGGTAGGACAGCGCCGCCTCGGCCAGGATGGCGGTGGCAAACGAGATCGTGGCCTGCACGATCAGCAGGCTGGCGATGTTGGGCAGCACATGGTCCAGCGTGATGCGCAGCGGCCCGAAGCCGGCCGCGCGCGAGGCCAGCACGAACTCACGCGCCCACACCGCGTTGGCCGCGCCGCGGGTGATGCGGGCGAACACCGGGATGTTGAAGATGCCGATGGCGACGATGCCGGTCAGCAGCCCCGGCCCGTAGATGGCGCCCAGCATGATGGCCGACAGCAGCGCCGGGAAGGCGAAGGTGAAGTCGGACGCGCGCATCACCGCTTCTTCGACCCAACCGCGCTTGGCGGCGGCCAGGCAGCCCAGCAGCACGCCCACGGCCAGGCCGATGCCCACCGCGATGACGCCCACCACGATGGAGTTCTGCGCCCCCACCAGCAGCTGCGAGGCGATGTCGCGGCCCAGACTGTCGGTGCCCAGCCAGTGGGCAGCGCTGGGCGCGGCCAGCTTGTTGGGGATGTCGATGTCGGCCGGCGGGTACGGCGACCAGAACAGCGACAGCAGCGCGGCAACCGCCAGCAGCGCCGACAGCAGCGCGCCGGCCAGGAAGCTGGGGTGACGCACAGCGCGCGACCAGAAACCGGGCAGGCCGCTCGCGTGGGGTGGCACGGTGACCGTGGTCATGCGTCACTCGCTTTCAGTCGCGGGTCGACCATCGCATACAGCACGTCGACCACGAAGTTGACCACCACCACCACCGCCACCAGCAGCATCACCACGTCGCGCACCACCACCAGGTCGCGGTTGGCGATGGCCTGGAACACCAGCCGGCCGATGCCGGGCAGCACGAACACGTTCTCGACCACGATGGTGCCGGTGATCAGGTTGGCGAACTGCAGGCCCATGATGGTCAGCACCGGGATCATCGCGTTGCGCAGCACATGCTTCCACAAGGTGGCGCGCCGGCTCAAGCCCTTGGCGCGGGCGGTGCGCACGTAGTCCTCGCGCATCACCTCCAGCACCGCCGAACGGGTGACGCGCGCCAGGATCGCCGCCTGCACCAGTGCCAGCGCGATGGCCGGCAGCACCAGCGACTTGATGCCCTCGAACAGCCCGCCGCCGTCGTCCTCGGTCCAGCCCGGAAAGCCGCCCGCACTGACCCATTGCAGCTTCACCGCAAACAGCAGGATCAGCAGGATCGCGAACCAGAAGCTGGGGATGGCGATGCCCACCTGGCTGAGCGCCATCACGCCCACATCGCCGATCTTGTTGTGGCGCGCCGCCGCAAAGATGCCCAGGCTCAGCGCCAGCGCGGTGGTCAGCGCCATCGCCAGCGCGGCCAGCGGCACGGTGACCTGCAGCCGCTCGACGATCAGCTCGGCGGTGGGCGTGTCGTACGAGAAGCTGTTGGCGGTTTGCCCGCGCAGCAGCCCACCCACCCAAAACGCGTAGCGCTGCAGCGGCGGGCGGTCCAGGCCCAGCTTCTTCTCGAGCGCGGCGATCGATTCGGGCGTGGCGGTCTCGCCCAGCATCACCTGCGCCACGTTGCCCGGCAGCAGCTCGAGCACCGCGAACACCAGCACCGAGGCCACCGCCAGCGTGACCAGAAAGGTGGCCAGCCGCTTGAACAGAAAAACGCTCATGCGCCGGTGCAAGCCCGGTCGGCGCCGCGGCGAAGATTCAGTCGATTCATGCGACCTATGATGCCCGAAAGACCTGCCTGCACGCCTTGCCCCGGAACACCGCGATGACCTCCATGCCCTTCGACACCCGCCTGGTCCTGATCAACGGCCAATGGCGCAGCGGCGCCAGCGGCCAGACGCTGCCGCTGCTCAACCCCAGCGACGGCAGCCTGCTGACCGAGATCGCCCGCGGCAACGCCGCCGACATTGCCGCCGCGGTGGACAGCGCACAAGCCGCGCTGGACGGCCCCTGGGGTGCGCTGACCGCCGCCGAGCGCGGCCGCATCCTGCTGAAGATGAGTGCGCTCACGCTGGTCCAGGCCGACGAGCTGGCGCGGCTGGAGGCGCTGGACGTCGGCAAGCCGATCAAGCAGGGCCGCGCCGACGCGGTGGCGATGGCGCGCTACCTCGAGTTCTACGGCGGTGCCGCCGACAAGGTGCATGGCGAGACCATCCCGTTCGCCAACGGCTACACCGCGCTGACGATCCGCGAGCCGCATGGCGTCACCGGCCACATCGTGCCCTGGAACTACCCGATGCAGATCATCGGCCGCTCGGTCGGCGCGGCGCTCGCCATGGGCAACGCCTGCGTGCTCAAGCCCGCCGAAGAGGCCTGCCTCACCGCGCTGGCCTTCGGCCGCATCGCGCTGGAAGCCGGCCTGCCGGCCGGTGCGCTGAACATCGTGCCCGGCCTGGGCGAGGAAGCCGGCGCGGCGCTGTCGTCGCACCCCGGCGTGGCGCACCTGTCGTTCACCGGCTCGGTGGCGGTGGGGCAGATGATCCAGGCCGCCGCGGCGATGAACACCATCCCCGTCACGCTGGAGCTGGGCGGCAAGAGCCCGCAGATCGTCTTCGCCGATGCCGACCTGGACGCGGCGCTGCCCTTCCTGGTCAACGCCGGCATCCAGAACTGCGGCCAGACCTGCTCGGCGGCGTCGCGCATCCTGGTCGAGCGGCCGGTGTTCGACGAGGTGCGCGCTCGCATGGCCGAGCGTTACGCCGCGCTGAAGGTCGGCCCGGCGATGGACGATCCCGACGTCGGCCCGGTGATCTCGGCGCGCCAGCGCGAGATCGTGCAGGGCTTCTTGGGCGTCGCGCGCGACACCGGCCTGGCCATCGCGGCCCAGGCCACGCTGCCGGCCGATCTGCCCAAGGGCGGCTGTTACGTGGCGCCCACGCTGCTGGCACCGGCGGCGCCCGACCACCGGCTGGCGCAGGAGGAGATCTTCGGCCCGGTGCAGGTGATGATCCCCTTCGACGGTGAGGCCGAGGCGCTGAAGATCGCCAACGGCACCGCCTATGGCCTGGTTGCCGGCGTGTGGACGCGCGACGGCGGGCGCCAGCTGCGCATGGCCCGCAAGCTGCACTGCGGCCAGGTCTTCATCAACAACTACGGCGCCGGTGGCGGCATCGAGCTGCCGTTCGGCGGCGTCAAGCACTCAGGCCATGGCCGTGAGAAGGGCTTCGAGGCGCTGTACGGCTTCTCGTCGCTGAAGACCATCGCGATAAAACACGACTGACGGGAGACTCTCCATGACCGGACGATTGAAGGGCAAGGTGGCGATCGTCACCGGCGGCGCGTCGGGCTTTGGCGCGGGCATCGTGCAGAAGTTCGTCGCCGAGGGCGCGCAGGTGCTGATCGCCGACCGCGACCTGGAACGTGCGATGGACGTGGCCGCCGGCGTCGGTGCGGCCGCGCGCGCGCTGCGGGTCGACGTGGCCAATGCCACCGACGTGCGGCTGATGATGGAGGCCGCCGAGCTGCATTTCGGGCGCATCGACATCCTGATCAACAACGCCGGCGTCACCCACCTGCCGCAGCCGCTGGAAGACGTGTCGGAGGACGACTTCGACCGCGTCTTCAACGTCAACATGAAGGCCATCTACCTGGCGATGCGCGAGGCCGTGCCGCGGCTGAAGGCCAATGCCCCGGGCCACCGCGGCATCCGCGGCGTGGTGCTCAACATGGCCAGCACCGCCGGCGTCAGCCCGCGCCCACGGCTGAGTTGGTACAACGCCAGCAAGGGCTGGGTGATCACCGCCACCCGCGCCAACGCGGTGGAGCTGGCGCCGTTCGGCATCCGCGTGGTGGCGCTGAACCCGGTGGCCGGCGAGACCCCGCTGCTCAAGCGCTTCATGGGCGAGGACACGCCCGAGATGCGGGCGAAGTTCCTGTCGACGATCCCGCTCGGCCGCTTCAGCCAGCCCGACGACTTGGGCCTAGCCGCCACCTACCTGTGCAGCGACGAGGCCAGCATGGTCACCGGCGTGTGCATGGAGGTCGACGGCGGGCGCTGCATTTGAGGACTATCCCGCCAGCACCTTGGCCATCGCCTCGGCGGTGCGGTTGACGTTGCCGGTGTTCAGCCCCGCCACGCAGATGCGGCCCGAGCGGATCAGGTACACCGCATGCTCCTCGCGCAGGCGGTCCACCTGGTCCGCGCTCAGGCCGGTGTAGCTGAACATGCCGCGCTGGCTGAGGAAATAGCCGAAGTCGCGCCCCGGCGCCAGCGCCACCAGGCGTGCATGCAGGGCCACGCGCATCGCGGCGATGCGTTCGCGCATCGCCACCAGCTCGGCCTCCCACATCGGGCGCAGGTCGGCATCGCCCAGCACATGGGCGACGATCTTCGCCGCATGCAGGGCCGGGCTGGAGTAGATGCGCCGCACGGTGAAGCGCAGCTGGCCCAGCACCAGCGCGGCCTCGGCCGCCGTGGCGCAGATGGCGCTGAGCGCGCCGCAGCGCTCGCCGTACACGCTCATGCTCTTGGAGAACGAGTTGGCGACGAAGTAGGTGAGGCCGGCGTCGGCCAGCGCGCGCACCGCGTAGGCGTCCTGCTCGATGCCGTCGCCAAAGCCCTGGTAGGCCAGGTCCAGGTAGGGCAGCAGCTCGCGCTCGCGCAGCACCGGGATCAGCGCGTCCCACTGCGCGGCGCTGAGGTCCACGCCGGTGGGGTTGTGGCAGCAGGCGTGCAGCAGCACGATGCTGCGCCGGGGCAGCGCGCGCAGCGTGGTCAGCATGTCGTCGAAGCGCACGCCACCGGTGGCCGCGTCGTAGTATGGGTAGGCATTCACCACGAAGCCGCTGCCCTCGAACATCGCGCGGTGGTTGTCCCAGGTCGGATCGCTGACCCACACCTGCGCCTCGGGCAGCCAGGTCTTGAGGAAATCGGCGCCGACCTTCAAGCCGCCCGAGGAGCCCACCGTCTGGATCGTCGCCACGCGGCCGGCAGCGATCGCCGGGTGCCCGGCGCCCAGCAGCAGGGCGGCCACCTGGGTGCGGCAGGCGGCGTCGCCTTCCATCGGCAGGTAAGGCTTGGGGCCGGCGGCAGCCAGGATGCGCGCCTCGGCCGCCTGCACGCTGGGCAGCACCGGCAGGCGGCCCTGCTCGTCGAAGTAGATGCCGATCGACAGGTTGACCTTGTGCGGCCGCGGATCGGCGTTGAAGGCGTCGACCAGCGCGAAGATCGGGTCGCCCGCATAGGGCTGGATGTGCTCGAACATCGGAGGCTCTCCTGGGTGGAACCGCCGATTATTGCGGGCGCAGGATTTCCACGCGGCCCAGCGCCGGGCCGCTCCCAAACAAGTCGCACCCAATCGGGCCGCGCACCCGCTCGGCGGGTGGCGCCGCGTACCCGCGGCGCCGGGTGCCCCAGGTCACAGAGCGGCCTCGATGTCCTTGGCCAGCTTCTCGGGGGCGTCCTGCGGGGCGTAGCGCTTGAGCACCTGGCCGTCGCGGCCGACCAGGAACTTGGTGAAGTTCCACTTGATGCCCTTGCTGCCCAGCAGCCCCGGCGCCTCGCCTTTGAGCCACTCGAACAGCGGGTGCGCGTTGCCGCCGTTGACCTGCACCTTGGCCATCATCGGAAAGCTCACGCCGTAGTTGAGCTGGCAGAACGAGGCGATCTGGTCGTTGCTGCCCGGGTCTTGCCCGCCGAACTGATTGCTGGGAAACCCCAGCACCACCAGGCCACGCTCGCGGTAGGTTTGCCACAGCTTTTCCAGCCCGCTGAACTGCGGCGTGAAGCCGCACTGGCTGGCGGTGTTGACGATCAGCAGCAGCTGGCCGGCATGGTCGGCCAGGCGCACTGGGCGGCCGGTGATGTCAACCGCTTCGAAGTCTTGCAGGCGGGTGGCGGGCATGGGTGGCAGGCCGGGTTGGATGACGAAGCGGCGCATCGTATCCCTAGTTCACTTCGTACCGGGGCCGTGCAGGTGATTGACGCTGCGCGCACGGCCACCCACGATGGGCCCGGCGCATACTGCGCCTGTCCACGCCAACGCCGCTCATGCCCGTCCCGATCCCGATTGCCATCCTCGGCTTCAGCACCTTCGACCGCAAGGCGCTGGCGTCGTACTTCCAGCTCACCGGCGGTGCGCGGCGGCGCTACGCGCATGTGCTGCCGCTGGACAACGCCGAGCTGGTGATCGCCGACGCCGACGAGGCCGGGGTGCTCGAGCTGCTGCGCAAGCTGGGCCGGGTGAAGGACGCGCTGTTCATCGGCGCCGCCGCCCCCGATGAGGCCGCGGCCTGGATGATGCGGCCCATCGACCAGGTGCAGGTGCTGCGCGAGCTCGACGCGATGCTGGCCCGGCGCGACAACCCGCGCTCGTCGCCCTTGCCGCTCACGCTGCCCAGCAGCCTGGGGCGCGGCGCGCTGCGCACCATCGGTGCCTACGACCTGCCCGACCCGCCCTCGCGCCGCGCCGACGACGAGGCGCCGCGCCGGCACCCGGCCCGGCTCGATCCGGTCGAGGCGCGCCGGCGCGAGCGTGAGGCCTTGCGCCGCCCGCAGATCGCGCCGCGCGTGCTGCTGGTCGATGACAGCGAGGTGGCGCTGCACTTCCTGCAGCGCCAGCTGCAGGGCTACGGGCTGGAGATCGACCGCGCCCGCCACAGCGACCGGGCACTCGACCTGCTGACGCACCATGTCTACGGCATGGTGTTCGTCGATCTCGACCTCGGGCCCGAGAGCCGCATCGACGGACTCACGCTGTGCCACCAGATCCGCTACCGGTTGATGCACCCGGGCGGCCGCCCGCCGATGGTGGTGATGGTCTCGGCCTTTCACGACCCGGTCGACCAGGTGCGCGGCACGCTGGCCGGTGCCGAGGGCTACCTGGGCAAGCCGCTGGACCTGGTCGAACTCGACCGACTGCTGGGCCGCCAGGGGTTCTACCGGCAGCTGAGCCCGGCGGCCAGCGGGCCCAGGCCCTCAGCGCCGGACAGGCGCTGAGCTGACCATCTTCGCCGGACAGGCCCTGAACTGACGGTCTTCGCCGGACAGGCGCTGAAGCGGCCGTTGTCGCCGGGCCGTTGCCGGTCAATCCCGCTGCACCGCCGCCAGCAGCGCGCCACCCAGGATCATCAGCGCGCCCAGCGCCTCGCGCCCGCCCAGCGTGCCGGCGCCCAGCGCCAACGCCGAGGCACTGGCGAAGAACACCTCGCTGATCATGATCACCGAGGTGGTGTTGGCCGGCAGCCGCGCGGCGCCGTACTGCAGCGTGAGGTTGGCCGCCAGAAACCACAGCGCCAGCCCCAGCGCGGCCAGCAACCAGCCGGCGGCCAGCGGCGGTGGCGGCGCGGCCACGCCAGCCTGGGTCAGCACCGCGGCCAGGCCCAGCGACACCAGCGCCCCGCCGCCGAACATCGCCAGCGCGCGCGCCGACTCAGGGCGATGGGCCTCGCGGCGCAGCATCACGTTGTTCAGCGCAAAGCTGAAGCCGCCCAGCAGCCCCAGCGCGTCGGGCAGGCTGCGTGGCAGGGGCAGTGCGGCCCAGCCGCTGCCGCCGGCCGGCCACAGCACCACCACCGCGCCGCCCAGCGCCAGCGCCACGCGGAAAGCGCCGCGCACACTGATGCGCTCGCCCAGCAGCCAGTGCGACAGCAGCACCGTCCACAAGGGCATCAGGTAGAACAGCAGCACCACCCGTACCACGTCGCCGATGCTCACCGCCCAGTTGAAGCAGGCGTTGGTCAGCCCGGCGGCCAGCATCAGCACCCACAGCACCGGCGTGCGCAGCACCATGCCCAGCGCGGCCGGCCGCAGCGCCACCAGCAACCCCACCGCCACGCTGTAGCTCAGGCCGGTGAGCCACAGCGGGTGCAGGCCCAGCGCGTTCATCTGGCGGAAGGGCCACCAGCTCACGCCCCAGGTGAAGGCGTTGAAGACCAGGGCCAGCGCGGCCAGCCAGCGCAGCGGCGGCGCCGCCGTCATGCCGCGCCGGCCCGCTGCGTCGGCGGCCCGACGCCAGCACCCGCCAGCCGGCCCATCAGTGCTTGTCGGAGCGGGCGATGGCCAGCAGCCGTTCCACCTCGTCGCGGTGCAAGACGCAGTTGCGTTGATGCCAGCGGCGGATCAGCTCCATCACCCCGGCCACCACCAGCCCGAACACCGCGATGGCGGTGAAGGCCGACAGGCCCAGCTTGACCATGCCGGTGTAGAACGCGCCCAGGCCCAGGATGCAGGCCTGCTCGTTGAAGTTCTGCACGGCGATCGAGCGGCCGGCGCCCATCAGGTTGTGGCCGCGGTGCTGCAGCAGCGCGTTCATCGGCACCACCAGGTAACCACCGGCCAGGCCCAGCAGCATCAGGAACGGGATCGCCACCCAGACGTCGCGGATCAGGTTCAGCCCGATCACCAGGATGCCCATCACGATGCCCAGCGGAATCACGCCGGTGGCCTTGTCCAGGCGCATGCGCATCGAGGCCACCACCGCGCCCACCGCCACGCCGATCGACACCACGCCGGCCAGGCTGCTGGCCTGGGTGGTGGTGTAGCCCAGCGCCGCCGCCGCCCAGGGGAAGACGATGATGCGCAGGTTGCCGCCGACGCCCCAGAACATGGTGGTGGTGGCCAGCGAGATCTGCCCCAGCTTGTCGGCCCACAGGCGTGAATTGCACTGGGCGAAGTCGCGCACCAGCACCACCGGACTGCCCGACAGCGGCTGCAGCACGGCCTCGGTGCGCGGGATGTAGAGGTTGAAGATCGCCGCCAGGATGTACACCGCCACCATCGCCGCAATGGCCGCCTCGGGGCCGGTGTCGATGCCGGTGTCGAGCAGCGGCAGGTCGAAGCCCAGCAGCCAGGGCGCCAGCCGCGGCCCCACCAGCTGGCCGCCCAGCAGGATGCCCAGGATGATCGAGCTGATCGTCAGGCCCTCGATCCAGCCATTGGCCTTGACCAGCTGCGACGGCGGCAGCAGCTCGGTGAGGATGCCGTACTTGGCCGGCGAGTAGGCCGCCGCGCCCAGCCCGACGATGGCATACGACAGCAGCGGGTGGCTGCCGAACAGCATCATCAGGCAGCCCGCCACCTTGATGGTGTTGGAGACGAACATCACCCGGCCCTTGGGCACGGCGTCGGCAAACGCCCCCACGAAGGGCGCCAGCAGCACGTAGAACAGCGCAAACATCGGCGTCAGCGCCGGGATCTGCCAGGGCGGCGAGTTGGAACTGCGCAGCAGTTCGATGGCAGCCACCAGCAGCGCGTTGTCAGCCAGCGAGCTGAAGAACTGCGCCGCCATGATGGTGTAGAAGCCTCTTTTCATGCGCTTCGTCTTCGGGGTCGCCCCAACATGTCTCCGATCGGTACGGAAGGGGGCCGAACCGGGCACCATCCTGCAAATCCATCCGGGCGCCCAACGGCGGCCGAATGCGGCGCGGTTATAGCACGCACCCCCCTGGCCCCGGGCCGAGGTGCGCCGGGTGGTGCGGCTGGTGGCGTGGCAGAGGGTGCGGGCAAAATCCGGGCGATGCCCCGCCCGATCGAAGCGCTGATCCACCCCGACGCCCTGGCCCACAACCTGGCGCGCGCCCGCGCCCAGGCGCCCGATGCGCGGGTGTGGGCGGTGGTCAAGGCCGATGCCTACGGCCACGGCATTCAGCGGGTGTTCGATTCACTGCGCAGCGCCGACGGCTTTGCGCTGCTCGACCTGGCCGAGGCCGCACGGCTGCGGGCGCTGGACTGGCGCGGCCCCATCCTGCTGCTCGAAGGCGTGTTCGAGCCGCGTGACCTGGAGCTGTGCTCGCGGCTGAACCTGTGGCATGCGGTGCACCACGAGCAGCAGATCGACTGGCTCAGCCGGCACAAGACGCACCAGCCGCACCGCGTGTTCCTGAAGATGAACAGCGGCATGAACCGGCTGGGCTTCGCGCCCACCGCCTTCCGCAGCGCCTGGGCGCGGCTGAACGCGCTGCCGCAGGTCGACGAGATCTCGCTGATGACGCACTTCTCCGACGCCGATGGCCCGCGTGGCATCGCGCACCAGGTGGCGGCCTTCGAGCTGGCCACGCGCGATCTGCCGGGCGAACGGTCCTTGAGCAACAGCGCGGCGGTGCTGCGGCACATGGGGCCGGCGGCCGCCGGCGCTGGCCTGGCCAGCGACTGGGTGCGCGCCGGCATCCTGACCTATGGCAGCGCGCCCGACTTTCCCGAGCATCACAGCGCCCACTGGGGCCTGCAGCCGGCGATGACACTGCGCTCCAGGCTGATCGGCCTGCAGGCCCTGCAGCCGGGCGACACGGTGGGCTACGGCAGCCGCTATGTCGCGTCAGCGCCGCTGCGCATCGGCATCGTGGCCTGCGGTTATGCCGACGGCTACCCGCGCCACGCCGGCAGCGGCACGCCAGTGCTGGTGGACGGCGTGCGCTGCGCCACCGTGGGCCGGGTGTCGATGGACATGCTGGCGGTCGACCTCACGCCGGTGCCGGCCGCGCAACTGGGCACCGAGGTCACGCTGTGGGGCAACGGTCCGCACGGCAGCCGGCTGCCCATCGACGACGTGGCCCAGGCGGCCGGCACCATCGGCTACGAGTTGATGTGCGCCGTGGCGCCGCGGGTGCCGGTGACAGTCAGCTGAGGGCGGGCGCGGCCATCCACGGTGAACCTGCGCCCGCTACAGTGCGGCCCGTGAGTACCGCTGCCAAAGCCCCCAAGACCCAATACACCTGCAACGCCTGCGGTGGCAACAGCCCCAAGTGGCTGGGCAAGTGCCCCAGCTGCGGCGAATGGAACACGCTGGAAGAGACCATTGCCGAGGCCCCCAGCGCCGTGCGCCACCGCTACCAGTCGCTGGCCAAGACCCAGGCGGTGACCACGCTGTCGGAGATCGAGGCGGCCGAGGTCGAGCGCACACCCACCGGCCAGCCCGAGCTCGACCGGGTGCTGGGCGGTGGCATCGTCGAGGGCGGCGTGGTGCTGATCGGCGGCGACCCCGGCATCGGCAAGAGCACGCTGCTGCTGCAGGCCGCCGAGACGCTGTCGCACCAGATCAAGGTGCTGTATGTCACCGGCGAAGAGTCGGGCGCCCAGGTGGCGCTGCGCGCGCGCCGGCTGGGGCTGGGCGGCACCCAGCTGCGGGGGCTGGCCGAGATCCAGCTCGAGAAGATCCAGGCCGCGCTGGCCGCCGAGCAGCCAGCCTTCTGCGTCATCGATTCGATCCAGACGGTGTACTCCGACCAGCTCACCAGCGCACCCGGCTCGGTGGCCCAGGTGCGTGAATGCGCGGCGCAGCTGACGCGCACCGCCAAGTCCAGCGGCTGCGCCATCGTGCTGGTGGGCCATGTGACGAAAGAAGGCGCGCTGGCCGGCCCGCGCGTGCTCGAGCACATCGTCGACACGGTGCTGTACTTCGAGGGCGACACCCACAGCAGCTACCGGCTGGTGCGGGCGATCAAGAACCGCTTTGGTGCGGTCAACGAGATCGGCGTGTTCGCGATGACGGAGAAGGGTCTCAAGGGTGTTTCCAACCCCAGCGCGATCTTCCTGTCGACGCATGGTGCGCCGGTGCCGGGCAGCTGCGTGCTGGTCACGCTGGAAGGCACACGCCCGCTGCTGGTGGAGATCCAGGCGCTGGTCGATGCCGGCGGGCCGTCGCCGCGGCGCCTCAGTGTGGGCCTGGAGCGCGACCGGCTGGCGATGCTGCTGGCCGTGCTGCACCGCCATGCCGGTGTCGACAGCCTGGACCAGGACGTGTTCGTCAACGCGGTGGGCGGCGTGCGCATCAGCGAGCCGGCGGCCGACCTGGCGGTGCTGCTGGCGATCCAGGGATCGTTGCGTGGCAAGGCGCTGCCCAGCGGTTTTTTCGCCTTTGGCGAGGTCGGGCTGGCCGGCGAGGTGCGGCCCGCGCCGCGTGGGCAGGAGCGGCTGAAGGAGGCCGCCAAGCTGGGCTTCTCGATCGCGCTGGTGCCCAAGGCGAACGCCCCCAAGAAGCCGATCGAGGGCCTGACGGTGCACGCCATCGAGCGCATCGAAGAAGCCATCGACGTGGTGCGCGGGCTCTGACGTCCGGCACACAGCAGGAGATCAACGGGCATGAACGCCAAACTGGGATGGGCGCTGGCGGTGGCCGCCGTGGCGCTGGGCTATGTGCAATTTGGCTGGCGCGGCGTGCTGCTGGCCGTGTCGGGCATCGTGTTCTGGCTGCTGATGCAGTTCACACGCGCGCTGCGGGCGATGCGCGCGGCCGGTGGCGCGCCGGTGGGCCGGGTGGCCAGCGCGGTGATGCTGCATGCCGGGCTGAAGAAGGGCCAGCGCTTGATGGACGTGATCCAGCTGACCCGCAGCCTGGGGCAGAAGCGGGCAGACGAACGTGGCGAGGCGCCCGAGACCTACCTCTGGCAGGACGAATCGGGCGCCAGCGTCACGGTGCAGTTGCGCCACGGCCGCGTGACCGAGTGGCAACTGCAACGTCCGGCCGAACCCGGCCCTGCGGCGCCGACCCCCTAAAATCCACGGTTTCCCTCATCACCGAACACCCCCCCGAAGGAGACTTTCCCCATGTCCATGTCCGACCGCGACGGCAAGATCTGGATGGACGGGCAGATGGTCGACTGGCGCGACGCCAAGATCCATGTGCTCAGCCACACGCTGCACTACGGCTGCGGCGCCTTCGAGGGCGTGCGGGCCTACGACACCGCGCAGGGCACCGCCATCTTCCGCCTGCATGAGCACACCGAGCGCCTGTTCAACAGCGCCAAGATCCTGCGCATGAAGATCCCCTTCACGCCCGAGCAGGTGATGCAGGCGCAGAAGGACGTGGTGCGCGAGAACCAGCTCGAGAGCTGCTACCTGCGCCCGCTGGTGTGGATCGGCGACCAGAAGCTGGGCGTCAGCCCCAAGGGCAACACCATCCACCTGATGGTCGCGGCCTGGCCCTGGGGCGCCTACCTGGGCGAAGAAGGCCTGGCGCGCGGCATCCGCGTCAAGACCAGCAGCTACACCCGCCACCACGTCAACATCACGATGACGCAGGCCAAGGCGGTGAGCAACTACACCAACTCGATCCTGGCCAACATGGAAGTGACCGACGAGGGCTACGACGAGGCGCTGCTGCTCGACTCGGCCGGCTTCGTCAGCGAAGGTGCGGGCGAGAACATCTTCATCATCAAGAAGGGCGTGGTCTACACGCCCGACCTGTCGGCCGGCGCGCTCAACGGCATCACCCGCGACACCATCCTGGCGATCTGCAACGACCTGGGCCTGAAGCTGGTCGAGAAGCGCATCACCCGCGACGAGGTCTACATCGCCGACGAGGCCTTCTTCACCGGCACCGCCGCCGAGGTGACGCCGATCCGCGAGCTCGACCGCATCGAGCTGGGCCGTGGCAGCCGCGGGCCGATCACCGAGAAGATCCAGACGGCCTTCTTCGACATCGTCAACGGCCGCAACCCCAAGTACGCCAGCTGGTTGAGCAAGGTCTGACCCCATCATGAACAAAGCCCCCGCCGTGGTCGAAGTGACCGCCCAAGACGTGCAAGGCCCCGGCGTGGTGGCCTGCCCCAACCCGAAGATGGCGCTGTGGAGCACCCACCCCAAGGTGTTCATCGACGTGGCCACCACCGGTGAAGGCAAGTGCCCCTATTGCGGCACGGTCTACCGGCTCAAGGCCGGCGAGAAGCTGCACGCGCACTGAAACGCGGCCACTGACCCACGCCAATGTCGCGATCGCACGAGTTCATCCTCACGCTGGCCTGCCGGGACACCACCGGCATCGTCTATGCCGTCTCGGGCCTGCTCTACCAGGCCGGCTGCAACATCATCGATTCGCAGCAGTTCGGCGACGTGCAGGGCGAGGACGCCACCGGGCTGTTCTTCATGCGCGTGCACTTCGCGGCACCGCCGAACCTGGCCGACGCGGCGATGCTGGAGAACCTGTTCTCGCATGTGCGCAGCCAGTACGGCATGGACGCGCGCTTTCACGCCGTGGCGCAGCGCCCGCGCCTGCTGTTGATGGTCAGCACCCACGGCCATTGCCTCAATGACCTGCTGTTCCGCTGGCAGAGTGGCCAGCTCGATGTCGACATCCCGGCGATCGTCTCCAACCACCCGAACTTTGCCGAGCTGGCCGCCGGCTACGGCATCCCCTTCCACCACCTGCCGCTGCCCAACGGCAGCGATGCCGCCACCAAGCGCGCGCAAGAGCAGCAGATCGAGGCGCTGGTCGCGCGCGAGCGCATCGACCTGGTGGTGCTGGCGCGCTACATGCAGATCCTGAGCGCCGATTTCTGCACCGCGCTGAAGGGCCGGGCGATCAACATCCACCACAGCTTCCTGCCCAGCTTCAAGGGCGCCAAGCCCTACTTCCAGGCGCATGCGCGCGGCGTCAAGCTGATCGGCGCCACGGCGCACTACGTCACCGCCGACCTGGACGAAGGCCCGATCATCGAGCAGGACGTCGAGCGGGTGGACCACGCGATGTCGGCCGAGCAGATCACCGCGGTGGGGCGCGACGTCGAGTGCGTGGTGCTGGCGCGCGCGGTGCGCTGGCACGTCGAGCGCCGGGTGCTGATGAACGGCCACAAGTCGGTCATCTTTCGCTGAACATGACACGCAGCAAGCCCCAGACCGCGCACCTGATGGCCTCGCCCGACGATGTCGAGGCGCAGTTCTACGAGGCGCTGCGCGAGGCCGATCTGGACAAGCTGATGGCGCTGTGGGCCGACGACGACGAGGTGTTCTGCGTGCACCCCGGCGGCCCGCGCGTGGTGGGGCCGCAGGCGATCCGTGTGGCCTTCGAGGCGGTGTTTGCCGCCAACGGCCGCATCCACGCCTTCCCTGAGCGGGTGCGGCGCCTGCACGCGCTGGGTTTGGCGGTGCACAACCTGGTCGAGCGCATCGAGCTGCAGACCGACGGTGGCCCGCGCACCGGCTACGTGCTGGCCACCAACGTCTACCTCAAGACAGCGCAGGGCTGGCGTCTGGTGGCCCACCATGCCAGCCCCGGCACGGCGCAGGAGACGCCCGAGATCGTCGAGGCGCCGTCGGTGCTGCACTGATGGCGGTGCGGCCGCCGGCGGGCAGGCGCTGATGTTGGCCTTTCGTGCGCCGTGGTGGCTGCCCGGCGGCCATGCGCAGACGATCTGGCCGGCCAAGTTGGCACGCCACACGCCCGAAGCCGGCGCCACCCCGCCGCGCTGGCGGCGCGAGCGCTGGACCACCCCCGATGCCGACTTCATCGACGTCGATTTTCTCGACGCAGGCGCAGCCGCAGAGGGCCCGTTGCTGGTGCTGTTCCACGGGCTCGAGGGTTCGTCGCAGAGCCACTACGCCCAGGCCTTTGCGCAGTGGGCGCGGCGCGCCGGCTGGCAGCTGGCGGTGCCGCACTTCCGTGGCTGCTCGGGCGAGCTGAACCTGGCGCCGCGCGCCTACCACTCGGGCGATTTTGTCGAGATCGGCTGGATCCTCGGCCGCCTGCGGCTGCAGCACGGCGCGCGGCTGTGGGCGGTGGGCGTCTCGCTGGGCGGCAACGCGCTGCTGCGCTGGGCGCAGGAGGCCGGCGACAGCGCCGCGGCGGTGGCGCATGCGGTGGCCGCCGTGTGCTCGCCGGTCGATCTGGCGGCCAGTGGCCGGGCCATCGGCCGCGGCTTCAACCGGCAGGTCTACACCCGCATGTTCCTGCGCACCATGGTGCCCAAGGCGCTGGCCAAGCTGGCCCAGCATCCGGGGTTGTTCAGCCGCGAGGCGATGCTGGCCGCGCGCGACCTCTACGAGTTCGACAACCTGTTCACCGCGCCGCTGCACGGCTTTGCCAGCACCGACGACTACTGGGCACGCGCCTCGGCCAAACCGCACCTGGCACGCCTGCGCATCCCGGCGCTGGTGATCCATGCCCGCAACGACCCCTTCGTGCCCTTCGACAGCGTGCCGCAGCCCGGCCAGGCCGGGCGCTTCGTCACGCTGTGGCAGCCGGCGCACGGCGGGCATGTCGGCTTTCCCGGTGGGCGCTTTCCAGGCCATGTGCACACCTTGCCCGACGCTGTGATGGACTGGATGGGTCGGCAGCGTTAGTGCCGACGCCCCTTCAATCACCTGGAGCGACACGATGGACGAGATCGTCAAGGCCGCCATGCAGAAATGGCCCCATGTGCCGCATTGCTTCGGCTGGCTGGCACTGGATGCGCGCGGCGACTGGTACCTGCGCGACGACGCCGTGCAGGCGGCGCGGCCGTTCCCGCAGGTCAAGGGCAGCCGCATCGACCACGCCAAGCTCAAGGCCTTCATCGAGCGCAACTACGGGGCCGACGAGGCCGGCCGCTGGTTCTTCCAGAACGGCCCGCAGCGGGTGTACGTGCAGCTGGAAGCCGCACCCTGGGTCTGGCGGGTGCAATGGCACGACACCCCTGCGGCGGCCGGCGTGCCGAGCGTGACCAGCCACACCGGCCACGCCGCCATCGTGAAGACCTGCTGGCTCGACGACGAAGGCCGGCTCTACCTGGACACCGACCTCGGCTTGGGGCTGGTGCACAGCCAGGACATGCTCGATGCCGCCCGGGCGATCGAGCAGGGCCTCTGGCACCCCGAGCCGCTGGCCGCGGCCGATGCGCCGCAGCGCTTCGGCTTCGTGCGCCAGCCCCGGCCCGGCTGACCCGATGTGGGCCTGCCAACGAACAAGCCGCCCGCAGGCGGCTTGAGGTGGGGGGCGCGCTGCGCCGGTTTACTTCGAGGCAGCGGCGTCGGGGGCCGATGCGGCCGGCGCCTTGGGCTCGTCGAACTTGGCGCCGCCCTGGTTGGCCATGAAGACCACCGCGCGGCCGATTTCCACGTCGTTGAATTCACCGCCACCCTGGGCCGCCATGGCGCCCTTGCCCTTCAGGGCCGAGGTCAGCAGCGCGTCGTAGCCGGTCTTCACGCGCGGGCCCCAGGCACCGGCATCGGCCAGCTTGGGTGCGCCGGCAGCGCCGCTGGCATGGCAGGCCGCGCACTGCGCCTGGTAGACCTGTTCGCCGGCGCGCAACACGCCGGGTGCCAAAACTTCCTTGACCACGATGGAGCCGATCGGCTGCAGGCGCTTGGCCACCGCTTCTTCGGACATGCCGTCGCTGCCAGCGCCCGACTTGCCGCCGAAATCGACGAAGTTGGCCAGCATGATGATCACCACCACCGGCACCACGAACGACGCCACCACGGCGGCGATGAGTTGTTTGGGGGTCTTGATCGGGCCTTCGTGGGCTTCTTCGTGCTCGGTGTGCTGGGCGTCGCTCATGGAATCCTCTTGTCGGCCTTTTTGATCTGGCGGGGCCCGGTGTGCAAGCCAAGCACCCCAAGCAAAACCCGACGATTATAACGATGGGCCCCGGTTCTCCCGGGTGCCCACGCACGCTGCGCCACTGCGGCGGGCGGCGTGGCATAGAATGCAAGGTTGCATCCCTCGCTGCGACCGTGGTGAAGTGGATATCATTGGGCCCTCCGAAGGCTTAGTCGCAAGTTCGATTCTTGCCGGTCGCACCAAACCCGCGGTGACCTGCTTGAAAGCCCTAGAAGGCATCAGGCATCACACCCAGCGTTGGCGGGCTCCCGCCCCAAGGCGTTGCATCCCAGACGGCTGCCGGCTCACGCCCGCAGCCGTTGCCGTTGGTGGCGCCCCGCGCCGGGTGCACCCGGCGCGGGCTGGTGTAGGGTATCGACGTGATGAATCCGCCCTCCTCACTGCACGGCTTGTCGTACCGCTTGCCGCACTGCATTCCGTCACCCACGAGACGACCGCTGCGGGTGGTGCTGCCGATCGTCTGCCTGGTGATGCTGGCCAGCTGTGCCAGCGGTCCACCCGGGGGCCCGGGTCGCGGCGCCGAGGGCGGCCGGGGCCCGGCCACGCGCCCGGTGCTGCCTGCCGACACCGGCCGCGACGGCCCTGAGGCCAACCCGCCGCCCGACCTGCACCAGGTGCCCGATGCGCAGCCGCGGCTGGAGGCGGTGCGCCCGGGCGGGCCGAACAAGCCCTACGAGGTGCTGGGCCGGGCCTACACCCCGCTGGCAGGTGATCCACCGCTGGTCGAGCGCGGCCTGGCGTCGTGGTACGGCCGCAAGTTCCACGGGCGGCCGACGGCGTCCGGCGAGGTCTACAACATGTACGCGATGACCGCCGCGCACAAGACCATGCCGCTGCCCAGTTATGCCCGCGTGCGCAATCCGGCCAACGGCCGCGAGGTGGTGCTGCGGGTCAACGACCGCGGCCCCTTCCACCCCGGCCGGGTGATCGACCTGAGCTACACCGCGGCGCTGAAGCTGGGCGTGCTGGGTGGCGTGGCGAAGGTGGAGGTGGAGCGCATCACCTACGACGCCATCCGCACCGGCGCCTGGCGCGTGCCGCCGGCCGCCGATGCAGGCGAGGCCATTCCCGTCGGTGCGCCGACGCTGCGCGCCGATGCCCGGCCCGGCCAGATGCCACCGCCGGCCGCTGCCGACGACCCGATCGCCGAGATCGCACGGCGCAGCGCGGCGCTGGTGGTGGTCGGTGGCACGGGCGCGCCGAATCAGACAGACGGTGCCGGCGCGGCCGCGGCGATGCGCCAGCCGCTGCCCTCGGAAACCACCGCACCGGCGCGTGCCGCGGCGCTGGCCGCGCCGGGCTTCTGGCTGCAGCTGGGGGCGTTTTCGCGGCGTGACGGCGCCGTCGGCTTTCAGCAGCGTGTGGCGACCGAGGCCGGCTGGCTGGCGCCGCTGATGGCGATCTTCACCGAGCGCAGCCTGCACCGGCTGCAGGCCGGGCCCTATGCCAGCCGCGCCGATGCGCAGGGCGCGGCCGATCGGCTGCGCGACGCCCTGCAACTGGTGCCGGCCATCGTCGAGCGGCGCTGAGGCGCTGGGTTGACCGGTCAGGCGGTGGCGGCGCGCGGCGGCAGGTGGGCCTCGCGGATCGGCAGGTGAGCCAGTGCGGCGGCCACCGCCAGTGCGATGTCGATCGCCCAGACGATGTCGAAGCTGCCGGTGGCCTCGAACACCTTGCCGCCCAGCCAGGCGCCGAGGAAACCGCCCACCTGATGGGTCAGCATCACCAGGCCGAACAGCGTCGCCATGTGGCTGACGCCGAAGAACTTGGCCACCAGCCCGGCGGTGGGTGGCACGGTCGACAGGAAGGTCAGGCCCATGAAGGCCGCGAACACCAGCACCACCGGCCCGGTCTTGGGCGCCAGCACGAAGGCCAGCACCGCCAGCGCGCGCGCCGCGTAGACCAGCGACAGCAGCGACTTCATGCGCCAGCGCCCGACCGCCCAGCCCATGGCCACGCTGCCGACGATGTTGAACAGCCCCAGCACCGCCAGCGCCCAGGCGCCGTATTGCAGCGGCAGCCCGCACGAGGCGATCACACCCGGCAGGTGCGTGCCCAGAAAGGCCACGTGGAAGCCGCAGACGAAGAAGCCCGCCGCCAGCAGCCGGAACGAGCGGTCGGCCAGCGCGGTGCGCACCGCCTCGCCGGTGCTCTGCTTCTTCTGCCCCGGCGGCGGCGCCACATGGGCCGAGTTGCCGCGCAGGATGTAGGCCGCCGGCAGGCAGATCAGCACCAGCAGGCCCATCACCTGCATCGCCTGCGCCCAGCCCAGGCCCACCATCAGCGCGCCGGCGATGGGCGCCATCACAAACTGGCCGAACGAACCGCCGGCATTCACCACGCCGGTGGCCAGGCCGCGCCACTCGGGCGGGATCAGCCGCGTGGTGGCGGCCATCAGCACCGCCGGCCCGGCCATGCCCGCGCCGCCGGCCGACAGCACGCCGATGGCGAAGATCAGCCCGGCGGTGGTGGTCATCATCGGCGTGAGCCAGGTGCCCAGTGCCACCAACAGCGCGCCCACCAGCAGCACCCGGCCGGCGCCCACCTTGTCGGCCATCGCACCGGCAAACGGCTGCGTCAGGCCCCACCACAGCTGGCCGAAAGCGAAGGCCAGGCTGATGCTGCCCAGCCCCAGCCCGGTGGCGGTGTTGAGCGGGCTGAGGAACAGGCCCATCGACTGGCGCGTGCCCATGGTCAGCGCAAAGCTGCCGGCCGCGGCCAGCAGCACCACCCACACCGGCCACAGGCGCAACCCGGCAGGGGCTTGGGGTTCGGTGCGGTCACTCATCGTCGGTCTCCGGGCCGGGATCGGCCAGCAAGGGCAGGGACTCCTGGATCAGCGCATGCAGCGCGGCCACGCGCTGCTCGCCCAGGCTGAGGTTGAGGCGGTCCTGCGCCAGCCGCCAGCGCCGCTGCGCCTGCGTGCGCAGCGCCCGCCCGGCCGGCGTGATGGCCACCGCACGGCTGCGGCCATCGGGCCCGGCCGTCACCGACAGCCAGCCGGCATCGACCATGGGCTTCAGGTTGCGGGTGACGGTGGACGGCTGCATCTGCATCACGCGCGCCAGATCTCCCGGGCGCAGCGGGCCTAGCTTGAGCACGCACGACAGCAGCGAGTACTGGGTGGTCTTCAGGCCCACCGCCGCCAACTCGGCGTCGTAGAGCAGGCCTACGCGCCGCACCAGCTGGCGCAACTGGAAGTGGGTGCAGCCGCTGGGCGGCGCCAGCGGGGCGGGCAGGCCATCGACCAGCGAGGGGTTTGGCGCGGTGGTGACAGGGTCCATGCAATGATTGTATTTACAATTGTTGTAGCTGCAATTGAATTCAGCCATGACACCATCCACGACCTTCGAACCGGAGCTCCGACCATGACCGCCTCACCCACGCTGCTGGCCACCTGGCTGGCCGAAGAACAAGCCGTGCGCGACCGGCTGGCCAACGGCCCCGGCCCGGGCGTGGCCCGCCCCGACCAGGTGGCCGGCAAGTCGGGCCTGCAGCTGATGCAGGCCATGCTGGACGGCAATCTGCCGCACGCGGCGATCGCCAGCACGCTGGACTTCGTGCTGCTGTCGGTCGCGCCCGGGCACACCATCTTTCAAGGCACGCCCGGGCCGCAGCACCTGAACCCGTTGGGCACGGTGCACGGCGGCTGGTTTGCCACGCTGCTGGATTCGGCGCTGGGCTGCGCGGTGCACACCATGCTGCCGGCCGGCCGCGGCTACACCACCGCCGAGCTGGGCGTGAACCTGGTCAAGGCACTCACGCCGAAGGTGGCGCGGGTGCGCGCCGAGGGCCGGGTGATCCACTGCGGCCGCCAGCTGGCCACCGCCGAGGCGCGGCTGGTGGGCCCCGACGGCACGCTCTACGCCCATGCCACCACCACCTGCCTGGTGTTCGAGGTGCCGGCCCGACGCGACTGATCCACCGCAAGCGCCCGACGTGCGGCGCTTGAAATGCCCGGCCGCGTACCCAGATGGCCGACATGGACACCCACCACATCGCCTGCGCCCATTGCGGCGCCGTCAACCGCCTGCCGGCCAAC
>Ga0155495_1023_pt1 | contig 104653 bp, 66 predicted proteins | sample RifCSPhighO2_12_FD_107153 | JGI IMG/M metagenome (GOLD analysis project Ga0155495, IMG submission 107153) | Burkholderiales bacterium RIFCSPHIGHO2_12_FULL_69_20
GGTCAGGTGGGTGCCGCCGTCGCGCTGCGGGATGTTGTTGGTGAAACACAGAACCTGTTCGTTGTAGCCGCTGTTCCACTGCATGGCCACTTCAACGCCGATGTTGGTGTCCTGGTCGCTTTGGCGGTCCCCCAGCGCATGGAAAATGTTGGGGTTGAGGACGGTTTTGCCTTTGTTGATGAAGTTGACAAAACCACGCACGCCCCCAGCACCCGAAAAGTCGTCTTCCTTGCCGCTGCGCTCGTCTTTGAGCCGGATACGCACGCCGTTGTTGAGGAAGCTCAGCTCACGCAGGCGTTTGCTCAGGATTTCGTAGTGAAAATCACTGTTTTGCTGGAAGATTTCAGAGTCCGGCAGAAAGTGCACCTCGGTGCCGCGCTTTTCGGTCGTGCCAATCACCTTCATGGGCGATACTTCCACACCGTTCACCACCTCGGTGACGCGGTTCTGCACAAACCCTCTGCTGAACTCCATCACATGCACCTTGCCGTCACGGCGGATGGTCAGACGCAACATTTTGCTCAAGGCGTTGACGCAACTGACACCGACGCCGTGCAGGCCGCCGGAGACCTTGTAGCTATTTTGATTGAACTTGCCGCCTGCATGCAATTCGGTCAGGGCAATCTCCGCCGCACTGCGCTTGGGCTCGTGCTTGTCGTCCATTTTGACGCCGGTTGGAATACCGCGCCCGTTGTCGACCACGCTGACCGAGTTGTCGGAGTGGATGGTGACCAGAATGTCGTCACAGTGCCCGGCCAATGACTCGTCAATCGAGTTGTCCACCACCTCGAACACCAAGTGGTGCAAGCCAGTGCCATCCGAGGTGTCGCCGATGTACATGCCGGGGCGCTTGCGCACCGCCTCCAGCCCTTCCAGGATCTGGATGCTGTCCGAGCCGTAGGCGGCCGAGGCCTCCGATCCGGTGGACGCTGCCGCGCCTTCGGCGGTGGGCACCTCGCGCTGGGTCACGCCGTTGTTCGCGGCGGCCTTGGACGACGATTTGGGCTGTTGCGGCTGGGTGGGTTCGGTCATCACAAGCTCTCTTCGGGGCGGGGCGGCCCGGTGTCGAGCGGCCCCTTAAAAACGCTGAAGCGGGCTCGCGGCCCGCTGTGCTGTGAGGATGGCGGCGCGCTAGATGCGCATCGGCATCACCACGTACTTGAAGCCGGTCTGCTCGGGCACGGTGATCAAGGCGCTGGCGTTGCCGTCCTGCAGTTCGATCTTGACCATGTCCTGGCTGATGTTGGTCAGCGCGTCCATCAGGTAGGTCACGTTGAAGCCCACCTCGATGGTGTCGCCGGCGTAGTCGATCTCGATCTCTTCCTTGGCCTCTTCCTGCTCGGCATTGCTGCTGGCAATGCGCAAGGTGCCCGGCTCGATGTTGACGCGCACGCCCTTGAACTTGTCGCTGGTCAGGATGGCCGCGCGCTGCAGGCTGGCCAGCAGCGTGGCGCGGCCCAGGATCACCGCGTTCTTGTGGTTCTTCGGGATCACGCGGTTGTAGTCGGGGAACTTGCCCTCGACCAGCTTGGTGACGAACTCCATGCCCGAGAAATTGAAGCGCGCCTGGTTGCCGGCAAAGCGCATCTCGATGGGCGTGTCCTCGTCCTTGAGCAGGCGCTGCAGCTCGAGCACGGTCTTGCGCGGCAGGATCACCTCCTGCTTCGGGATGTCGGTCTCCAGCTGCGCCTGGGCCAGGCCGAGGCGGTGGCCGTCGGTGGCCACCAGCGTCAGCTGCCGGCCTTCGGCCACGAACAGGATGCCGTTGAGGTAGTAGCGGATGTCGTGCACCGCCATCGCGAAGTGCACCTGGTTGATCAGCGTCTTCAGCGTCTTCTGCGGCACGGCAAACGCCGGGCCGAAATCGACCGCCTCGTTGACGAGGGGGAAGTCGTCGGCCGGCAGCGTCTGCAGCGTGAAGCGGCTCTTGCCGCCGGTCAGCGTCAGCTTGTTGGCCGCTGCGCTGAGCGTGACCACCTGGTCGGGCGGCAGCGTGCGCAGGATGTCGATCAGCTTGCGCGCGCCGACGGTGGTGCTGAGGTTGCCCGCATCACCGCCCAGCGTGGCCTGGGTGCGCACCTGGATCTCGAGGTCGCTGGTCGTGAACTCGATGTCCTCGCCGGTCTTGCGCAGCAACACGTTGGCCAGGATCGGCAGCGTGTGCCGCCGCTCGACGATGCCGGCCACGCTTTGCAGGGCTTCCAGCAGTTTTTGTTGCGGCGCTTTTAAAACAATCATGTCTTCCTCTTTGAACTTAGTAGTTCTAGTAGAGAGCGGGGATTTTTGTGAACAAGGCCATTTTCGCCTGTCTTTTCAAGGCTTTAGCGCCGGCTCAACCCTGTGGGCCGAGTGGCCTGAGCGCCGGGGCTCAGTGATAACAACTTCGGGACTGGTCTCGGGCCTGTGGATGACTGCGGGCTTGTTCGAATCTTGTCCACAGGGCTGTGCCTTGACAGGGTGGCGCGGGGTCATGGCGGGATCAGCCTTTCAGCGTCTGTTCCAGCACGTGCAGCTGCTGGTTCAGTTCGCTGTCTTTCTGCCGGTCGCCGCCGATCTTGCGCACCGCATGCAGCACCGTGGTGTGGTCGCGCCCGCCGAACAGCTCGCCGATCTCGGGCAGGCTCTTCTGCGTCATCTCCTTGGCCAGGTACATCGCGATCTGGCGCGGCTTGGCGATGCTGGCCGGGCGCTTCTTGCTGTACATGTCGGCGATCTTGATCTTGTAGAAGTCGGCCACCGTCTTCTGGATGTTCTCCACGCTGATCTGCCGGTTCTGGATGCTCAGCAGATCTTTCAGCGCCTCGCGCGCCAGGCCGATGGTGATGTCCTTGTGGCTGAAGCGGCTGTAGGCCAGCACCTTGCGCAGCGCGCCTTCGAGCTCGCGCACGTTGGCGCGCACGTTCTTGGCCACGAAGAAGGCCACGTCCTCGGGCATCTCGGTGCCCTCGGCCAGCGCCTTGCGCATCAGGATGGCCACGCGCATCTCCAGCTCGGGCGGCTCGATGGCCACCGTCAGGCCCGCCTCGAAGCGGCTGGTCAGCCGGGTGTCGATGTCCACCAGCCCCTTGGGGTAGGTGTCGCTGGTCATGATGATGTGGGCGCGCTTGGCCAGCAGCGCCTCGAAGGCGTTGAAGAACTCTTCCTGGGTGCGGTCCTTGCCGGCGAAGAACTGCACGTCGTCGATCAGCAGCAGGTCGAGGTTGTGGTACTTCGCCTTCAGCTCGTCGAAGGTCTTGCGCTGGTAGTTCTTGACCACGTCGCTGATGAACTGCTCGGCATGCAGGTACAGCACGCGCGCGTCGGGCTTGTCGCGCAGCAGCGCGTTGCCCACCGCGTGGATCAAATGGGTCTTGCCCAGGCCCACGCCGCCGTAGATGAACAGTGGGTTGTACATCACGCCCGGTGCGCCGGCCACGTGCAGCGCGGCGGTGCGGGCCATCTGGTTGGCGCGGCCGGCCACCAGCGTGTCGAAGGTCAGCGCGGTGTTCAGCTTGTGGCTGTTGGCGGCTGGCGGCAGGTGCACGCCGGCGCCATGCATGCTGCCGCTGGGCATCGCACGGCCCTGGCCATCGGCCGCGGAATAGGACGCGGCGTTGGGCCGCACGCTGGTTGAAGGTGCCATCGCCTGGCCGTTGAGCAGCGCCGCGGCCCGCATCGGCCCGTTGGCCGCGGGCGGGCGCATCGGCGGTTGTTCGCGCGCGGCCAGCGCCAGTTCCAGCCGCACCGGGTGGCCGGCCAGATCGCTGAGGATGCCTTCGATGCGGTTGGCGTACTGCGAGCGTATCCAGTCCAGCTTGAAGCGGTTGGGCACGCGCACCTGCGCCACCGTGCCGCCGTTGCCGTCATCGATGATGTCGGCCGGCGGCAAGGCACGGATCCAGGTGTTGAATTGCTGTTCGGACAGCTCGGTGGCGAGTTGCTCGCAACCCCGCTGCCACAAGTCTGGGCTCATTGTGGACAAGTTCTTCTGAGAGCGGCCGCATTGTAGGCCCCAAGGCCCGGCCAGACCCGGTTATCCACAGAAGCCTGCGGCACGTCAATGGCCCGTGCAAGCCACGGCTTGTGGTGCAAGTGTTTGACCGCAAAGGGGGTTTTTGCTCTAATAGTGGGTTTCCCCAACGCGCAGGTGCGTTGACGGTGGTGTTAACGGTGGCTTCAGCTGTATCGAGACTTTGCAGGCTTGTCAGGCTGCACAACGCTGGAGGCCCCGGGTATCCACCCCACCAACCGATCGGCATCCGGCACCCGCCGGTGCATCCTGCGTCCAGCGTTGCGGGGCCCCTGAAGGAAACTCATCATGAAGCGCACCTACCAGCCTTCCAAGACCCGCCGCGCCCGCACGCACGGTTTTCTCGTCCGCATGAAGACCCGTGGCGGCCGTGCCGTCATCGCTGCGCGCCGCGCCAAGGGCCGCAAGCGCCTGTCGCAGGTCTGATCCGGCCGGCTCGCCGAGACTGACGCCGCACCGTTGCTGCGTGAGCCCGCGTGTCCGCCGCAAAACCCTGCACGACAGCACCGCCCAACCCGGTCATGGTCGGACGCATCGTGCGGTCGGCCGATTTCCAGCGTGCGCTGGCGGTGGCGCCGCGTTCGCGAAGCGCTCACTTCGCTGCGCACCATCTGGCGGCCAGCCCCAGCCTGCCTTGCAAGGCGAGCAAGAAGCCCGTTCCAACCGAGTTATCCACAGGCGATGCACCCAGTTGCCCACTGCCTGTGGATGAGTCGCTTGCGGCGGTGCCTGAAACCGCTCCCGCAGGCCGCTGGCTGGGCCTGGTGGTGCCCAAGCGGCATGCCCGTCGTTCTGTCACCCGCAGCCTGCTCAAGCGGCAGATGCGCGCGGTGATGCGTTGTCACGCCCAGGCCTTGCCGCCCGGGCTGTGGGTGCTGCGGCTGAAGGCGCCGTTCGACCGCCAGCAGTTCGGCAGCGCGGCCTCAGCGCCTTTGCAGCAGGCGGCCGGCGACGAATTGCAACTGCTGCTGCAGCGGGCCGCCGATCCACGCCCGCCACGCCCGCCACGCCCGGGGCCGCGGCGCTGATCACGATGGGCTGGCTTGCTGCCCTCAATGCCCTGCCACGCCGGTTGTTGATCGGCGCGGTGCACGGCTACCGCTACTTGCTCAAGCCCTGGCTGGGCAACGTCTGTCGCTTCGAGCCCAGCTGTTCGGCCTATGCCCTGGCCGCGCTGCAGCAGCACGGTGCCGCCGCCGGCACTTACCTGGCGGCCCGGCGCATCCTGCGCTGCCATCCCTGGTGTGACGGGGGCAACGATCCCGTGCCCGACGCGCCACCGCCCTTGTTCACCCGTTTGCTCTCTTCGAAGAACCGTCCATGAACGACATGCGCCGCACCATCCTCTGGGTGGTGTTCTCCGTCTCGCTCGTCCTGCTGTGGGACGCCTGGAACAAGCACAACGGCAATCCGTCGATGTTCAGCCCCACGCCGGCCAAGCCGGTGGCCGCCGCCGGGTCGGCGCCGGCACCAACGCCCGGGGTACCCGCCGCTGCGGCAGGGGCCAACGCCGTGCCGGCGACGGCAGCCACGCCAACCGCGGCGCCCGCGGTGGCGGCCGCCGGCGAAAAGGTCGAGATCCGCACCGATCTGGTCAAGGCCACCTTCGACACCAAGGGCGGCGACCTGGTGCGCCTCGAGCTGCTGAACTACAGCGATGCCGTCGACCCGACACAGAAGGTGGTGTTGTTCGACCAGAGCGCACAACGGGTGTACCTGGCGCAGACCGGCCTGGTGACGACCCAGACCGGCATCAGCCTGCCGAATCACTTCACCGTGATGCGGGCCTTGCCGGGCGAGCGCACGCTGGCCGATGGCGCCAAGGAACTGAGCGTGGCCTTCGAGTCGCCCGACATCGGCGGCACCCAGCTGGTGAAGACCTACACCTTCCGCCGGGGCGAGTACACCGTGGCGGTGAAGCACGAGTTCCGCAACAACACGGCGGCGGCCATCTCGCCGCAGCTGTACCTGCAACTGGCGCGTGACGGCAACCCGCCGGCCGGCGAGTCGAGCTTCTACTTCACCTTCACCGGCCCGGCGCTGTACACCGACGCCAACAAGTTCAAGAAGATCGAGTTCAAGGACATCGAGAAGGCCGAAACCGATCACGACAAATCGGCCGACAACGGCTGGGTGGCGATCGTGCAGCACTATTTCGCCTCGGCCTGGCTGGTGCCCGACAAGGTGCAGCGCGAGTTCCGCACCGCGAAGGTGAGCGACAACTTCTATTCCATCGCGATGGTGCTGCCCTTGGGCGAAGTGGCGTCCGGCGCCACCAAGACCCACGAGGCCACGCTGTTCGCCGGCCCGCAGGAAGAAAAGAAGCTAGAGGCGCTGGCCCCGGGGCTCGAGCTGGTCAAGGATTACGGCTGGCTCACCATCCTGTCCAAACCGCTGTTCTGGCTGCTCGACCAACTGCACAAGTTGCTGGGCAACTGGGGCTGGGCCATCGTGGCGCTGGTGGTGCTGCTGAAGATCGCGTTCTACTGGCTCAACGCCAGCGCCTACAAGTCGATGGGCAAGATGAAGGCCATCAACCCCAAGGTGATGGAGATGCGCGAGCGCTACAAGGACAAGCCGCAGCAGATGCAGCAGGAGATGATGCGCATCTACCGCGAGGAGAAGGTCAACCCGCTGGGCGGCTGCCTTCCGATCTTCGTGCAGATGCCGTTCTTCATCGCGCTGTACTGGGTGCTGCTGTCCACGGTGGAGATGCGCAACGCGCCGTGGATCGGCTGGATCACCGACCTGTCGACCAAAGACCCGTACTTCATCCTGCCGCTGCTCATGACCGCGTCGACGATGTTCCAGACCTGGCTGAACCCCACGCCACCCGATCCGGTGCAAGCCAAGATGATGTGGATCATGCCGCTGATGTTCAGCGTGATGTTCTTCTTCTTCCCGGCCGGCCTGGTGCTGTACTGGCTGACCAACAACATCCTGGGCATCGCCCAGCAGTGGTTCATCAACCAGCAGTTGGGGCTGAACAAGAAGCTGTGATGGTTTGCACGGCGGTGCGCCGGGCCACCCCTGAGCAGGGGCTTGATGCAGCGCCTTTGGCGCCGATGATGCGTTGACGGGCGCGGCCCGGCCGCAGCGGCCCCAGGGCCAGGCGCCGGCACCGCCGCCACAGCGATCAATGCGGGGACCCCCGGCGCAGCCCAGCACCGGTCTTGAAGCGTATTGACGGGCGGCTCACGCGAGCCACCCGGCGCTTCACCCCGCGCCATACCCCAGGTCGTCACCGCGGCTGCAGCAGCGGCCCCGGTGACCGCGCCGGGCCGCCGGCCCGTGCGGGACAATCCGCCGCGTGCCGAACTCCCAACGCCAGGACCCGATCGCCGCCATCGCCACCGCCCCCGGCCGGGGCGCGGTGGGCATCGTGCGCCTATCGGGCCGCGGCCTGGCGCCGCTGGTGATGGCGCTGTGCGGCCGCGAGCTGCCCCCGCGCCAGGCCTGCTACGGCCCGTTCAAGGACGCCGATGGCCAGGCCATCGACCAGGGCCTGGCGCTGTGGTTTGCGGCGCCGCACTCGTACACCGGCGAAGACGTGCTCGAGCTGCAGGCCCATGGCGGCCCGGTGGTGCTGCAGCTGTTGCTGGCGCGCTGCCTGCAGGCCGCTGCCGAGCGCGATGCCACCACCGGCGCTGCGCGACTGCCCCGCCTGCGCCTGGCCGAACCGGGTGAGTTCACGCAACGCGCCTTCCTCAACGACAAGCTCGATCTGGCCCAGGCCGAGGCCGTGGCCGACCTGATCGAGGCCAGCACCGAGGCGGCGGCGCGCTCGGCCGGCCGGTCGCTGTCGGGCGCGTTCTCGCACGAGGTGGAGGCGCTGCGCCAGCGCATCGTGCGCCTGCGCTTGTTGGTCGAGGCCACGCTCGACTTTCCCGAGGAAGAGATCGACTTCCTGCAGCAGGCCGATGCCCACGGCCAACTCGATGCGATCGAGGCCACGCTGGCGGCGGTGATGGCCCGCGCGCGCCAGGGCGCGCTGCTGCGCGAGGGCCTGCAGGTGGTGCTGGCCGGCCAACCCAACGTGGGCAAGAGCAGCCTGCTGAACGCACTGGCGGGCGCCGAGCTGGCGATCGTCACGGCGATTGCCGGCACCACCCGCGACAAGGTCAGCGAGACGATCCAGATCGAAGGCGTGCCGCTGCATGTGATCGACACCGCCGGGCTGCGCGGCGAGGGCGAGGCCAACGACGAGGTGGAGCGCATCGGCATCGCACGCAGCTGGGCGGCCATCGCGCAGGCCGATGCGGTGATCTTCCTGCACGACCTGACGCGCCGCGGCCAGCCCGATTACGAGGCGGCCGAGGCCTTGATCGCCGAGCGGCTGCACACCGACGACCCCACCCGCATCCTGCACGTGCACAACAAGGCCGACAGCACAACGCCGTGCGCGTTGGCGGAGGGCGAGATCGCACTGTCGGCACGCACCGGCGCCGGGCTGGACGCGCTGCGCCAGGCGCTGCTGCAGCGCGCCGGCTGGCAGGCGGCCACCGAAGGCGTGTTCATCGCCCGCAAACGCCATGTGCTGGCGCTGCAGCGCACGGCCGCGCACCTGCAGGCCGCCCGCGAACACGCCGCCGTGGGCGATGCGGCGCTGGACCTGTTTGCCGAAGAACTGCGCCTTGCGCACGATGCCTTGAGCGAGATCACCGGGGCGTTCACCTCCGACGATCTGCTCGGAGAAATATTCGGGAACTTCTGCATCGGCAAGTAGCCCCGGGGTTCGCCAGTCTTCGTGGCGATCCGATGCGGTGCATGGCCCATCGGCGGCTTCAAATCTGGCAAAAACGCCAGCCGGGCGGCCCGCGGTCCCCATGAATCGGGGGGGTGCAAATGGGTGTCTGAGCCCACGGCGCGAAGGGCCGCCATGCCATCATCGGCCCGGAATTGGCGCAGGGCGTCTGGCCATGTTTGCGCCTGTATTGCTCGGGAGTATCAAAGATGTTCAGCAACAGTATCTGGAACCTGGCCCGCGGTGCCGCCATGGTGGTGGCGTTGGGTGCGTCGCTGGTTGGCGCGGCGCGCGCAGACGAGCCTGCAAGCCGGTTTGTCCCGGCGATCGACAGCATCGCGCCGAAGGCGGGAGAGTCGTTCACCTTGTGGTGGCTGGACGAGAGCCTGCCACTGGACGGCCCCACCGCGTTCACCACCGGCGACGTGTGGGTGGCCTACGACGCGAGTGTGCTGACCCTGACGGACTTCTCTGCCGGCAGCATCTTCAACGGGGCGACGGCGATGCCCAACAACGGTGCTGGCCTGCCAGACCAGTACCCGTGGCTGGCCGTCTATTCGCTCACCCTCGCGCCGTTCGTGATCAACGATGGCATTGCCGATGGCGCCCTTTCCCAGCAGGACGTGGTCATGGTGACCTTTGCGGTCAACCCACTGGCACCCACTGGCACCACCAACGTGTACTTTCTGCCCGACCAGATCGCGGTGCAAGGTGGCTTTGGCGACCTGCCCGAGTACTACGCCTTTGGCAGCACGGACGGTTATGGCGCCGGGATCTCGATCACCGCGATTCCCGAACCCGCCTCGCTGGCCCTGATGCTCGCCGGCCTGGGTGTGGTGGCCGGCGCTGCGGTACGGCGGCAGAAGGTCACGGCCAGCGCCGCCTGATTCTGACTTGGCATCCAGGTGCCCGCACAACGCCGGCGCCCCTTCATCACTTTTCGTTGAATGAAAAACCGTTGCTGGACCTTGCGTCGGCTGGAGCATCGCACGCTGCGCGGCTGATGCCGGCGTGACCCTGCCCTGTGCCCGCTCGTGGTTGGCGACCTCAAGGGGGAAATCGACATGGGCAAGATGACTGAGCTGCTCTACGCAGCCGCTGCGCGTTCACTCACCCGCTGGAACGCTGCGCCGCAGCCATCGGCGGCGCGGCCTTCGGGCGCCCCGGCCCAGGCCTCGTCCCTGCCCTTCAAGCGCAAGCTGCTGCTCGAGGCGCTGGAGCCGCGGCTGCTGTTGTCGGCCGATCTGTTGCCAGTCAACGTGCCGGTGGTCACTGCGGTGGTGGCCGCGTCGCGGCCGTGGATGGATGCGCGGGCCGCTGCTGCCGATGCCACACCCGAGGTTCGTCTGACGACAGCGGCCGCCGCCGCCACCCAGCCCCTGCAACTCACCGCCGTCGGCCCCATCGAGGGCGGTGCGCGGCTGGCGCAGACCCAGGCGGGCAGCTTCTCTTCGGCACCCGAAGACCTGCCCGGCTCGGTGAGTTACGCCGTCAACCTGGCGCAAGGTCAGCTGCTGAGCGTGGTGGCCACGTTCGACAACCGCGGCTGGAGCGCGTTCTACGGCCGCCTGCAGGTCATCGCACCCGATGGCGAGAGCGTCGTTGACGAGGTGGCCGGGCAGGCCGTCCTGCAACTGCAGGCCATCGCTGCGCCGGTGGATGGCGCCTACCAGATCGTGCTGACAGCCCAGCGCGACGACACGCCGGGCGAGGGGCATCCCGGCACCCTGCCCTGGGTGCTGCACGCCGCGGTGGATGCGGTGCTCGAGACCGAAGACCTGTTTGCCGGTGCCGCCAGCAACGACCAGATCAGCCAGGCCGAGTGGCTGGACGGCTTCAGGGTGTTGCCCCTGCCCGGTGCCGAACGCACGGCCGTGGTGGGCCGCCTCACGCCGCAGAACAACGACGGCCGCTCGGCCACCGATGTCTACGCCATCACCCTGGCCGAAGGCGAGACGCTGGAGGTCATCACCACGCTGAGCGGTCAGCATGGCTACCTGCAACTGCTCGACGGCCAGGGGCGTCAGGTGGCGGCCGCCACCCGCGTGGGCGCGGGTCAGTCCTGGGATGGCCCGATCGGCCTGCCCACCTTCGTGGCCGACGTGGCCGGCACCTATTACCTGCGCACCGATCTGTACTGGGATTCAGCGCGCTCGCTCGACCCGATCGAGTACACGCTGGTGGCCGCGCGCGGCGTCAGCCTCGATCCCGACAGCAGCGACGAGCTGGGCTTGGCGCCGGCCCAGTTGGCCGCGGTGGTTCATCCGATCGTGGCCACCAGCAGCGCGCTGGTTCCGCAGGCCGTGGGGCCGCAAAGCGCGGCCCAGTTCGAGGCCACCGCGACGGCCGAGACCGTGCGCATCGAGGTCACCCCGGTGATCGACCCCAGCCTGGCCAGCAGCGATTGGCTGCCGACGCTGACCGTGCTGGACGGCAATGGCCAGGTGTTGGTGGCCACGCCGGTTGATTCGTCGGGCTGGTCATGGGAGGTCACGGCCACCGTGGGTGATCGCCTGTGGCTGGAGATCAACACCGACGTCGACGCGCAGTTCCTGCTGGTGCTGGTCGGCGCGCAGGGCGAGAACCCGGCGCCCGCGCCCACCAGTTCGTCCCTCGACGATGGCCGCGTCGCCGGCTCGTCGCCGTGGCAATGGATCCGCTTCAACGAGGCGGTTCGCGCCGACCGGTTGCAGGCGGGTGAACTGTTCGATGCCGACGGCAACAGCCTGGGCGCGGTGAATCTGTCGGCGTGGAGCAACGACGCGGGCGTCAGCATCCAGCTGGCGTCCAACCTGCCCGAAGGCGACTACACGCTGGTGTTGGCCGACGGGGCGGTGGAAGATCTCACCGGCCAGGGCTCGGCGCGCATCGAGTACGCCTTCTCGGTCGACAACCGGGCGCCCACGCTGGCCAGCCGCAACCCGCCCGATCAGGGCGAACTGGCCGCCGATCAGCGCATCAGCCTGGTGTTCAGCGAGCCGATGTCCGGCAACTGGCCCTCGGCGAACTTCTACAACGACGCCGGAGAAGTGATCTACCCGGGGTGGAGCCCGACCTGGTCGCAGGACGGACGCACCCTCACCATCGACATCTACGGCACCCTGGCCGAGGGCAGCTACGAGCTGCGCTTCGAGGAATGGGTGTTCCAGGACCTGGCCGGCAACGCCTTCGATGCCGACCCCGCCACCGCGACGCGCGATCCGCTGGTGCTGCGCTTCTCCACCGACACGGCGGTGTCGGTGCTGCCGGCGCTGGCCGCGCGCGAGCCGTTCGGCGCGCTCATCTACACCAGCGGGCGCAACGCCGCGCTGGTGAGCGACGGCGATACCGACGAGTTCCAGATCGACCTGCAAGCGGGGCAGACCTTCGACGCCGTGCTCAGCGCCGCGCTGGGCCAATCGATCGCGACGCTGCCGCAGCTGGCGCTGCAGGTGGTCGACCCCAACGGCGACGTGGTGGCTGAATCGGCCTCCACGCAAGCCGGGCGGCCGCTGCTGATCCCGTCCATCGTGGTGGGCACATCCGGCACCTGGGCCCTGCGGGTTTCTTCACCCAACGGCGAGATGGGCAACTACAGCGCCGCGGTGGTGGTGGGCGCCGATGTGCAGCGTGAATCGGTCGAGATCGATGGCGTGCTGCAGCCCGGCAACCACACCCGGGCCACGGCCGAAGACCTGGACCGCAGCAGCCTGGTGCTGGCTGACGGCATCGACCGGCTGGCCAGCGTGGGCCGTTTTTCGCCCGGCTTCGACAGCGGCGCCGGCACGGTGATCAGCGATTGGGACTTTTTCCGCTTCACGCTCGACGCCGGCCAGACCGCCACGGTGGTGGTGGCGGTCGAGGGCTCGGCCCCGGTGAGCAACCTGCGCCTGGGCCTGTTCGACGACTCGGGCGATCTGGTCACCGGCGTGGGCACCCTGGTGGGTGCCGCCATCGCCACGCCCGAAGCCGACCGCGCCATCCTCGACTTCACCAACCACGGCGACAGCGCGGTGACGCTGTATGCCCGCCCGCGTGCCGACAGCTCGGTGCGCTACAGCATGGTGGTGACGCGCGGCGCCACCTTCGATGTGGGTGCGGTCAACGGCCTGCCGCAAGGGCTGGGCCCCACGGGCGCGGTGCTGGGCGGCTTCGACGACCAGGCCTCCACCGGTGTGGCCGGTGGGGTGGTGGGCATCGACGGCGAATACAGCACCTCGATGTACACCATCGACGGTGGCGGCCATCCCTGGAGCATCGACAGCTATGGCCAAATCGTCAACGACGAGGGCAGTGGCGCGTTCGACAGCGGCAACTACCTGCAGCTCGACGGTGCCGATGGTTACGGCGGCAGCCTCAGCTTCCAGGCCTATGGCGGCGCCATCAGCGGCGATGGCCGCACCCTGGCCCTCGACGGCAGCCAGGGCAACAACTGGCAGATGAACCGCAAGGTCTTCGTGCCCGGTGACGACGGGTTCATCCGCTACCTCGACCAGATCACCAACCTCGACAGCACGTCGCGCACGATCACGCTGCGGCTCGACAGCGATCTGGGCTCGGACAACTGGACCCAGCTGGTGGCCACCGACGCGGGCGAGTCGCAGCAGTTCGATCCGCAGGACCATTGGCTGGTCACCGACGACAGCGGCGATCCGAACGGCAGTGATCCGGCGTTGGCGCATGTGTTGTGGGGCGACGGTGGGTTGGCGCCTGGCCTGGCGCAGCTGAGCGGCGACTACCTGCAGCGCAGCTGGACAGTGACCGTGCGCCCGGGCGAGACCGTGGGTCTGCTGCACTTTGCCGTGCAGGCGGCCGATGCCGAGCAGGCCCAGGCCACGGCGCAGCGGCTGCTGGCGCTGCCGTCCGAGGCGGTGCAGGGCCTGTTGCCCGCCGAACTGGCGAGCATCGTCAACTTCAACACCGGCCAGGCCGAGAGCTACCGCTTCTGGGCCAATGACGGTGACTCGCTCAGCCTGGGCGTGCAGGCCATGGCCGACGCCGGTCTGCCCTTCGCGCTGCGCCTGTTCGACCCGTATGGCAACCTGCGCCTCGACACCGGCACGGCCGAGGGGGCCTATGCGGGCCTGAGCACCGGCTACACCGCCGACATCACGGGGGCCTGGCTGGTGCAGTTGCTGTCGGCCGGCGCGCAGGGCGAGTACTTGCTGCAGGTGGATGGCGCCACGGGCGCGCCACCGGCGCCGCAGATCGTGGGCAGCCAGCCGTCGGACACGCGCCCGCTGGGCAGCGCGCCGACCTCGATCGACGTCAGCTTCGACCAGTTCATCCGGCCCGACACGGTGCAGGCCACTGACCTGCAGCTCGACGAGAGCCTGCTGGCGGCGGGGGTCAGCGTCACGGGCGTCGAGGTGCTCAGCGGCACCTCGGTGCGGTTCAGGCTCAGCGCGGCAGATCTGCCCGAGGGCTACTTCGGCTGGACGATCGATGCCGGTGCGGTGCTGGGCCACGACGGCCAGGGCAACGACTGGGGATCGGGCGCCTTCGAGATCGATCGCACCGGACCACAGGTGCTGGACCACGGCGGCACCGAGCGCCGTTCGCAATTCAACAGCCTGGTGTTCTCGTTCAACGAGGACATCGATGCGGCCAGCGTGAGCGTGGCCGACATCGCCAGTTTCACCGGCCCCAATGGCAACGACCTGCGCAACAACCTGTATTCGGTGCAGGTCAGCGGCTCGCAAGTCACGGTGTGGTTCTACAGCCAGTCGCTGCCGGGCGATTACACGATGGTGCTGGGCCCCGACGTGCGCGACCTGGCCGGCAATGCGCTCGACCAGGACGGTGACGGCACACCCGGCGAGGCCGAGGACGACCGCTACACCGCGCTGGTGACCGTGGCCGACGCCGACCTGGTGGTGACCGCCGTGACGGCGCCCACCGAGGCCGAGGCCGGCCAGCAGATCACGGTGCAATGGACCGTGCGCAACGACGGCGAGCGCGACAGCACGCCCGGGCGTGGCTGGTACGACCTGGTGCGTCTGATCGACGCCGATGGCGGCGTGCCGTTCAGCACCTACGTCTACCGGTCGCAGTCGTTGGCGGTGGGCGAGTCGTACGAACAATCGCTCACCTTCATGGTGCCGCTGAGCAACGACCTCCTGGCCGACGATTACCAGGTCGAGGTCTGGGCCGACGGCTTCAGTTACCTGACCGAGCTGGACAACAACAACAACACGCTGCGCGCGGTGGCGCCGCTCACCATCAGCCTGCCGCCAGTGGCCGACCTGGTGATCGCCGAGGTGATCGTGCCCTCGGCAATGACCACCAACGCCGGCCACGAGGTCAGCTGGCAGCTGCTCAATCAGGGCGAGGGCACCAGCACCTACAGCTACAGCCTGGTCGAACTGGTCGATCTGGACGGCAATCTCGTCTACATCAACTACGAGGATTCGGAGGGCGGGTCGTACAGCTACCTGGCCTATTCCGAGAGTGTCTGGAACGGTGACGACATCGACCCCGCAGGCTCGGTGCTGCAGCAAGTCAACGTGTACCTGCCCTCGGAGCTGCCGCCCGGCCAGTACCGCCTGCGCATCACCGCCGATGCGTACGACTATGTCACCGAGCTGGACGGTGAATCGAACAACGCGGTGTTGAGCGATGCGTTCAGCGTGTCGCAGGTCGACCTGCGCGTGGTGTCGGTCACCGCGCCGGCCAGCGTGACCATGGGCGACGTGCTGAACGTGAGCTGGGAGGTGGCCAACGACGGCCCGGCAGCGCTGTTCGATGGCTACTACTACGAGCGTGTGGAGCTGATCGACGACGCCACCGACGAAGTGGCCTACAGCTGGGAGGAAAGCCGCTACGGCATCAACCTCGGCGAGGGCGAGACCTACACCGCCAGCGCTTCTTTCACCGTGCCCTACATCGAGGCATTGGCTTCGGGCAACTACCGGGTGCGGGTGATCGTCGACAGCTACCAGTACATCGGCGAGGGCGACGAGGCCAACAACACGCTGGACGCGACTGAACTGCTGACCATCGTCGTGCCCGACGTGCCCGATCTGGTCGCCAGCCAGATCACCGTGCCTGCCGAGGTGGCGGGCAATACCAGCCTGACCGTGGCGTGGACCACCCTCAACCAGGGCGCTGCGGCCACCGACAGGAGCTTCCGCGACCAGCTCTACCTGGAGAGTGCGGACGGCGCCCTCAGCCACCTTGGCACGGTCTGGTACTACGACGCCATCGCTGCCAGCGGCAGCGTGCAGCGCAGTGCCAGCTTCGTGGTGCCGCACACGTTGGTGCCGGGCAGCTACCAGGTGCGCATCCAGACCGACGACGGCGGCAACATCAACGAACTGGCCGGCGAGAGCAACAACATCAGCCGCTCCGAGGCCTTGTCGGTGACCACCGCCATCGTCGCCGACCTGGCGGTGCAGTCGATCACGCCACCGCAAGGCGTGGTGCTGGGCCAGCCCGTCACGGTCAGCTGGGTGGGCGTCAACCAGGGCAACGGCGCCACCAGCAGCGCCTGGTACGACGTCGTCGAGCTGATCGATGCCAACGGTTCGATTCGCCAGTCGACCTACACCTACATCAACCCGGGCAACCTGGCCGCTGGCGCCACCTACAACGGCACGTTGACGTTCACGCCGCCGATCAGCGCGTCCTTGCCCGAGGGCGAGTACCGCATCCGCGTGCGGGCCGACGGCTACGGCTACCAGCTTGAGTCGAACGACAACAACAACCAGCTGCAGACGGACGGCAGCTTCCCGCTGGTGGCACCTGCCACACCCGATCTGGTGGTCGAGGCGATCCAGGTGCCGGCCGACTCGGCGCCGGCCAACACCCGCATCACGCTGGTGTGGGACGAAGTCAACCAGGGTGATGCCGCGTCGGCCAGCACCACAACCAGCTACGTCGAGCTGATCAACGCCGGCAACGGGCGGGTGTTCTCCCAGGTCGTGAGCCACAGCGCGCCAAGCTCGCTGGACGTCGGCGGCCGGGTGCAGCGTTCGCTGGATCTGGTGCTGCCCGCCGGCCTGGTGCCCGGGGCTTACCGCGCCCGCATCACCACCGACTATTACGGCCAGGTGCCCGAGTACACCGGCGACAACAACAACGTCAGCATCTCGGCGGCATTCACCGTCACCGAGGCCATCCGCGCCGACCTGAGCAACGTGCGGCTGAACACTGCCCTGAGCGATCCAGCCACCTTCGGCACCACCCTTCGGGTGGACTATTCGGTTGACAACGAGGGCCCCGGCAGCACGCAGAACGTGACCTGGACCGACCGCGTGCAGCTGGTGCGCATCAGCGACGATGCCGTGGTGGTCAGCGCCAACGTGGCCGCCGGCAGCGCCAGTGGCGTGGCGGCAGGCAACAGCTACAGCCGCGTGGTCGACCTGGCCCTGCCCATCGTGGGCACCTGGGCCAGCGGCGACTACCGCGTGCGCATCATCGCCGACGTCAACGGCAACCTCAGCGAGAGCGACCGCGCCGACAACACGTTGCTGAGCGACCTGCGCGTCAACACACCACCGCTGGCCAACCTGGTGGTGGCCGACGTGGCGGTGGACCCCGCCGATGCCACGGCCGGGCGCGAGATCACCGTCTCCTGGACCGACCGCAACATCGGCGACGGCAGCCAGCTGCCGCGCTATGGGGCCTCATACAACTACTTCCATGACCGGGTGTACCTGGCCGACAGTGCCGGCAACGTGCTGCGCACGCTGGGCGATTACATCCTTCAGGTGGCGGTGGCGCCGGGTGCAGAGGTGGCCCGGGTGCAGCAGTTGACCCTGCCCGACGATGTGGTCGACGGCAACTACACCATCGTGGTGCAGACCGACATCAACGACTACATCAACGAGCATGCCGGCGAGAGCGACAACCGCAGCACCTCGGCGGTGTTCAGCGTCACGCAGCCACCGCGGGTCGACCTGCAGGCTGCCAGCGTGGTGTTGCCGGCTGCCGAGGCCACCACGGGTGCGCCGATCACCGTGCAGTGGCTGACGCGCAATGCCGGCGAAGCCGACTTTGCCGGCAGCTTCAACGAGGTGGTGCAGATCTCGACCACCGCGGATTTCTCCTTGGATGTGCGCGTGCTGTCGCCGGTCTCGCGCTTCAGCGGCACCCTCGCCGCCGGCGCCGAAGTGCAGCGCACCGCCGAGGTCCAGGTGCCGGTCGACCTGAACGGCTCGACCGAAATCAGCCGCACCTGGTACGTGCGGGTGGTGAGCGACAACAACAACGAGGTTTACGAATACACCTTCGAGAACAACAACGCCTCCAGTGCGGCGTCCATCGTCTTCAGCCGGCCGGCACTGCCCGACTTGCAGGTGGATCTGGTGGATGCGCCCGCTGCCGCGCAGGCGGGCACCGAGGTGGTGGTGAGCTACACCGTCACCAACCACGGCACGGCCGACGCCGGCCCGCGCACCGACCGCATCGTGCTGTTGCGCGAGGACGGCAGCCTCTGGAGCATCGATGCCTACCTGCGCAGCGATGAGGTGCTGGCGGCGGGCGCGTCGCAGCAGCTGCAGGCGCGCATCACCCTGCCCGTCAACAGCGGCAATGCCGGCTACAGCGGTCGCTTGCGTGCCCAGGTCAGCACCGACTGGAACGGCGAGGTGTTGGAGTACCCGAACGATGGCAACAACACCCGCAGCGATACCGACCTGCTGGTCGTCACGCTGCCCCCGCTGCCCAACCTGGCGCTGAGCCAGATCGTCTTGCCCGCCGAGGCCTTGACCGAGGCCGACGTCCCCTTGCGCTGGACGGTCAGCAACACCGGCGACGCCGCCACCGCGGGCGGCTGGACTGACCGCGTCTACCTCACCCGCAACGGCACGCTCAGCGGCGACTACCGGCAACTGGCCAACTTCAGCATCGACACCTCGCTGGCCGCCGGCGCGGCCATCGAGCGGGTGCAGACCATCACCCTGCCGCGCGACACCACCGGCGAGTGGCAGATCGTCATCGTCACCGACGTCGACCGGCAGGTGTTCGAGGGTGTGAACGGCGAGAACGACAACCAGCTGGCGGACGCGGACACCATCTCCCTGGTGCAACGGCCGCTGCCCAACCTGGTGGTCGACAGCGTCACGCCGCCGCAGAACGCGTTCTCCAGCCAGCCGGTCACCGTGCGCTGGACGGTGCGCAACACCGGCACCGGCACCACCACGGTGCCGTCCTGGCGCGACGCGGTCTACCTCTCGACCGACGACATCTTCGACGGCAGCGATGTCTACCTCGGCGCCACCGAGAACCCGGGCTACCTGGAGGTGGGCGGCGACTACGCCAGCTCGCTCACGGCCACGCTGCCGCGTGGCATCTCGGGGCCGTACCGGTTCTTCGTGGTCACCGATTTCCAGCACCAGCTGTACGAGGGCAACGCCGCATCGGGCGCCGAGGCCGACAACACCAGCGCCCCGGCGCTGGCCACGGTCACGCTGACGCCACCGCCCGATCTGGTGGTGCGCAACATCGTGGCACCGTTGCAGGTGTTCTCGGGCGAGTCGATCAGCGTCAGCTGGGAGGTGCTCAACGACGATGCCGATGGCCGCACCCGCGAGACCGGCTGGTACGACCGGGTCTGGATGTCCACCGACACCACGCTCGACGGCGCCGACACCTACCTGGGCGAGGTGCGCCACACGGGCGCGCTGGACGCGCTGGAGTCCTACATCGGCAACCTCACCGCCGCACTGCCGATCGGCGTGACCGGTGCTTTCCACGTGATCGTGGCCGCCGACGTCTATGACCAGGTCTACGAGAACAACCGCGACGGCAACAACACCGGCGTGCGACAGACCGCCACCACGATCGACCTGACCCCGCCGCCCGACCTGGAGATCGTCGATGTCGACCTGCCCGCCACCGCGCGCGCCGGCACCGAGCTGACCGTCCGCTTCCGGGTCGAGAACCTGGGCGCCAGCGATGTACCGGCCCGGCAATCCTGGTGGTCCGACGCGGCCTGGCTGTCGCTGGACGACACCATCGATCCCAGCGACCTGGCCCTGGGCAGCGTCACCCACTACGGCGTGCTGGCCACCGATGCCGGTTACGACGCCACGCTGCGCTTCACCTTGCCCGCCGGCCTGGCCGAGCGCGACGATTACCAGCTGATCCTGCGCACCGACCAGTACAACCAGGTGTTCGAGGCGCCCCAGGGCGATGCCAACAACACCGTCGTGCTGGGTCCGATCGCGGTCTTCCAGTCGCGGCCCGACCTGGTGGTGTCGGCCTTCACCATGCCGGCCGAGGTTGAAGCCGGCCGCACCGCCACCTTCCAGTGGACCGTGAGCAACCTGGGCAACGGCGACTCGATCGCCGCCAGCTGGACCGACAGCCTGTGGGTCAGCCTGGACAACGAGATCGGCGACGGCGACGACGTGCTGATCGGCAACGTGGGCCATGCCGGCGTGCTGGCGTCGCAGGCCAGTTACGACGTCACCGTGGCACCGGTGCTGCCGTTTGCCCTGGTGGGCACCGGCCGCTTCTACGTGCGCACCGACGGGGGTGGCCAGGTGGCGGAGTCCAACGACGCCAACAACCTCAGCGACGTGCTGACGGTCGTCATCCAGCGCCAGGAGTCCGACCTGCAAGTCAGCGACGCGCAGGTCACGCCGGTGGAGGGCGATGCGCGCAGCTTCGATGTGCAGTTCGTCGTCACCAACACCGGCGTGGCCGGCACCAACGTCAACGCCTGGGTCGACGGCATCTGGCTGTCGGCCGACAACGCCGTGGGCGCCGGTGACACCCGCGTGCGCACCGTGGCCCGCAACAACCCGCTGGCCGCCGGTGACAGCTACACCGTCAGCACCCGTGTCACCGTGCCCGACAGCGTCAGCGCGGGCAGCTTCAAGGTGCTGGTGCGCGCCGACGACAACAACGCCGTCATCGAAGGTGCGGGTGAAGGCAACAACACCGCGGTGGCCACGGTCACCATCGGCGGCCTGCCGGCACCCGACGGCCAGTTGCCGGTGGGCGAGCAGGTGGTGCTGCATCCCGACCTCACCGTGGTGTCGGTGCAGCCCCCGGCCGATGCCTTCAGCGGCCAGGCGGTCACCATCCGCTGGACGGTGCGCAACCAAGGCATCGACGATGCCAGCAGCCCCTACTGGTGGTGGAGCGCCTACGACCAGGTCTACCTGTCGGAAGATGCCTTCCTCGACAACGGCGACATCTCGCTGGGCTACACCAGCTACACCAACCAGGCAGCGGGCACCGACATGGAGCGCAGCCTGACGGCCAACCTGCCGGTGGGTCGCAGCGGGCTGTTCTACGTGCTGGTCAAGGCCGATGCGGGCAACCGCTTTGCCGAGCCCGATGCCGAGGGCAACAACCTCGGCCAGTCGTCCACGCTGTTCCAGATCGATCTGGCGCCGCCGGCCGACCTGGTGGCCGGCACGGTGCAGGTGCCCGACGAGGCCGTGCTCGGCGCGTCGATGGCGGTGACCTACACCGTCACCAATGCCAGCAGCTTTGCCGCGCTGGGCAGCTGGCGCGACGTGTTGTACCTGTCGACCGACGACGTGTTCGACACCGGCGACATCTACTTCGGCGCTGCCGACGCCTACGGCCCGGTCGCCGGCGGGGCCAGCTACAGCCGCACGGTCAATGCCAGCCTGCCGGGTGTGAACCCGGGCGCTTACAAGCTGATCGTGCGCAGCGATGTGCGCAACGTGATCACCGAGCTGAGCGAAGCCAACAACCTGTCGGCCTCGATCGACGCGGTTGAACTCGACGTGCCCGAGCTCACGCTGGGCACGGCCGTCGCGGGCAGTTTCGCGGGCGGCCAGCCGCTGTACTTCAAGGTGCGCGTGGCCGCCGGCGAGGCGCTGCGCTTCACCCTCGACGGCCCGGGCGAGGACGTGGCGCACGACCTGTTCGTCGGCTTCAACAGCGTACCTTCGCGCTCGTTCAACCAGGCCGGCACGGGTGAGCTGTTCACACCCGACCCGGTGGTCACCATTCCGTCGACCGAGGCGGGCGTGTACTACCTGCGCGTCGACCCGTCGCCACAAGGCGCGGGCGCCTTCAGCCTGGTGGCCAACCTGGTGCCATTCAGTGTGGATCGGGTGCGCGAGACCACCGTCGGCAATACCGGCGAGGCCACGGTGCGGGTGGACGGCACCTTGTTCACCGACGACACCCGCTTCGAGTTGGTGGGTGCCGACGGCGCGCGCTACGGCGCGGTGGCGCTCAGCCTGCGCGATGCGGGCCGGGCCTATGTCACCTTCGACCTGTTCGGCGCTGCGCCGGGCACGTTCGACCTGCAGGCCACACGGCCCAGCGCCGCGGGCGGTGAGCTGGTGGCCAGCCTCGACGCCGCGATGCAGGTGACCGACGGGGAGGGCGCCGACGCCTTCCTCACCATCACCGGACCCACCGCGGTGCAGGTCAACCGCGACGCCACCTTCAAGCTGAACTACAGCAACGACGGCGACGCCGACACGATGGCGCCGCTGATGATCCTCAGCCCCAGCGCCGGCACCTCGATCGGCCTGTCGTCCAAGAGCCTGACGTTCCAGCCGCTGTTCATCCTGGGCGCGGCGCTGGACGGCCCGCTGGATGTGCTGCGCCCGGGCGCGATGTACAGCCTGCCGGTGGCCTACAAGACGCCTGGCGAGGCCGGTTACCTGTCGATCGAGGCACGCCCCGTGCAGGGCGACAGCACCGAGCAGATCACCGACTGGTCGATGATCGAGGGCGCGCTTCGCCCGGCCGACGTCGACTTTGCCGCCTGGCAGCAGTTCTGGGGCCGGGTGCAGCCGCGCATCGGCAACACCATGGGTGACCTGGTCGGTGTGCTCAACGACATGGCCGTGCGCCTGTCGCCCGCGGGCGACCCGATACGCGACGTGCGGGCGCTGTTTGCCGCCCAGATGGCCGCCGATGCCAACTGGACGCCGTCGCAGCAAGTGGCCGGTGTGCTGCTGGGCTCGGGCAGCGGCGCCGCGCAAGCCGGCGTGGAGGTGCAGGTCGCCTACATGCAGGGTGAGCGCTTGCGCGTGGAAGCGTCCACCGTCAGCGCCGCCGACGGCAGCTTCAGCTTCAGCCGCGTGCGCGCGGGCGACTACTTCCTGATGGTCGGTGGCCGGCAGTTCGACCTCGACCGTGATGGCCAGCCCGACCAATCCGCGCCACAGCTCACGGTCAGCAACAACGCACCGCTGCTGGTCGACACCCTCTACCTGTTCGACGAAGGCCTGGGCGACGAGATCGACCGCGAGGACAGCCGCACCGAGCTGCTGACCGACACCCAGGGCGTGGTGCATGCGTTCTGGCAGCGTGGCGACCGGCTGTACCACGCCTACCGCGACGCCACCGGCGCCTGGCAGGATGCGCGCGCCCTCTCCGACGGCGTGCCTGGCGAGGTGGCCGTGGCCGCCGGCAGCGCCTTCGTCGGCGGCGAGGCGGGGCTGATCGCGGTGTGGAGCGAAGGCGTCGACAACGACAGCGAGCTGTTCTACGCCGTGGCGCGGGCCAGGGCCGACGGCGGCTACGAGTGGTCCGACCCGGTGCGCCTGACCACCAACACGGTGGCCGACGTGGCGCCCGACGTGGTGGTCGACGGCGATGGCCAGGCGGTGATCACCTTCCTGCGCCGCGACTTCACGATCCAGGACGACAGCGACCTGTACTACGTCGTGGTCGACCCCGACACCCTGCCGCTGGTCTGGAACGACGCGGTCACCTTCAATGCGCAGGTGCAGGACGACGCCGCGCTGGCGGCGGCCGGTGAGCTCGATCCGCAACTCAGCTCGACCTACCGCTTCGGCTACAGCAAGGACCTCGGCGAATGGACCATCGCCGGCTTCTACGTCAAGGCGGGCTTCGAGGGCACGCTGGTGGCCTCGCTGGACGATCAGGCCTGCGAGACCACCGTGGGCGGCCAGGTCAAGGGCACCGCCGAGATCAAGGTGGCCAACAAGGGCAAGGTGGCCGGCGAGGCCTCGCTGGCCGCCAACGCCAAATGGACGGTCGACCCCAACACCCAGGACTGGAAGTTCGCCGGGGCCAGCGCCGACTTTGCCGGCAGCGTCAAGTACGTGTGGCGCGACGGCATCTACGACGTGATGGCGGCCTTCCCCACGCTGGCGCCCATCGCGCAACTGCTGCGCCAGGGCCAGAACTTCATCAACAAGGCCAGCGGCGGTGCGGTGCGCATCCAGAACGGCATCAACATCGGCCCGCTGGGGGTCGAGTTCAAGGGCATGAAGTGGAGCGCCGACGCGCCCTTCCCCAACTTCTTCATGCCGCAGACGCTGGACTCGGCCGCCGTCTCCGGATCGCTGGGCCTGTGGGCGCGCGCCTACTCCAGCTACTGGGGCGGCATCGACCTCAGCCTGGAAGGCTCGATCGGCTTCAAGGCCACGGTCTACCCGAGTTTCAAGCTCGAAGGCACGGCGCAGGCGGCGGTCACCGGCAAGGTGGGCGGCTGGACGATCTTCAACGGCGAATGGCAGGGCTCGGCCACGTTGGTCGAGGGGGCCGAGTTGTCGGCGCAGGCCAACGATCCGGCGCCGTTCCTGATGCTGCGCTGGGACCCCGAAGCCACGTTGGGCACCACCAATGTGTACGGCACCGGCGCGGTGGATGCGCAGGTGGCCAGCAACCGCCTGGGTGATTCACCGATGGTGCTGGCGCGCAACGCCGATGGCTCGGTCTCGGGCCTGTTTGCCCGCGATGCCGACGCCACCGCAGGCGAGATCGGCACCGAGCTGTTCGTCACCGACCTGGGTGCCGGCGGCTGGTCGGACGAGGTGGCGATCGACGGCTCGCTGGGCTTCAACGGCGACGGCAAGCTGGTCACGCTGGCCGACGGCCGGCGTGTGGCGGTGTGGACACATGCGTCCACCGCCGCCTTGACCAGCGCTTCGACGATGGAGCAGATCTTCGCCGCGCGTGATGCCAACGACGTGTACTACGCCATCGACGGCGGCAGCGGTTTCGGCACGCCGATCCGCCTGGCCGGCACCGCCGGCACCGATGCCGACCTGGACGTCACCACCCTGGTCGACGGCACGGTGGCAGTGGCCTGGACCAGCACCGGCGCCGACGGCACCGCCACGCTGCTGAGCGCCATCATCGACGCGGCCGGCGCCGCCGGCACGCCGATCGAGGTGGCCAGTGGCCTGCTGTCGAACGTCAGCGTCACCGGTGCGGGCAACGAGCTGCTGTTCAGCTGGGATCTGGACACCGACGCCACCGAAGACGGCACCGCCTTCGAGGTGCATACCGCCGCGCTGGTGGACGGTGTGCTCACCGGCGGTGGCTTCGAGGTCACGCCGCTGACGGCCGAGTTCGCCAAGGTCATCGGCACGTCGACCGAGGCCGCCGCCAGTGGCCAGCTCAGCGCGCAGGGGCTGTTCCCGCCCTTCGCCGTGCCCGAAGACTGCAAGAAGTGCACGCCCGAGAAGCTCAAGAAGATCCCCGAGGCGGCACCCGATTGCCGCCCCGGCGGCGGCACCAGCGCGGGGGCGATCGACACCAAGAAGTGCGAGCAGAAGATCATCACCTACGCGCCCTGCGTCACGCGGCCCAGCGATCCGAACGACATCGTCGGCCCTGACAGCTATGGCGACGAGCACTGGATCAAGGCCTCCGAAGCGCTGCCCTACACCATCCGTTTCGAGAACCAGGCCAGCGCCACCGCGCCGGCCCAGGTGGTGACGATCACTCAGACGCTGGACGCCGACCTGGATGCACGCAGCTTCCGCATCACCGGCTTCGGCTTTGCCGATGTGCGGGTCGAGCCCAGCGAGAGCCGTTCGTTCTACTCGGGCCGCCTCGACCTGCGCGACAGTCAGGGCATCTTCCTCGATGTCTCGGCCCGCATCGACACCACCACGCGCGAGATCACCTGGACGTTCACCACCATCGACCCCGCCACCGGCGAGGTGCCGGTCAGCTCCGACCTGGGCTTCCTGTTGCCCAACGACGAGAGCGGCCGTGGTGACGGCTGGGTGTCCTACACCGTCAAGCCGGTGCGCAGCCCGGACACCGGCACGGTGATCGACGCCCAGGCGCGCATCGTCTTCGACAGCGAAGGCCCGATCGACACGCCGGCGATCTTCCACACGCTGGATGCGGGTGTGCCGACCAGCGCGGTCGAAGCGCTGCCCGAGACCGTCGACGCCACCACCTTCACCGTGCGCTGGTCCGGCACGGATGCCGAGGGTGGCTCGGCGGTGCGCGACTACGAGGTCTACGTCAGCATCGACGGCGGTGAATGGCGGCTGTGGCAACTGGCCACCGCCGACACCGAGGCGGTGTACGAGGGCGAGCCCGGCCACACCTACGCCTTCTACAGCGTGGCACGCGACAACGCCGGCAACATCGAGGCGGCGCCGAGCGTGGCCGACGCCCAGATCCGGGTGCTGGCCCAGACCGGCAGCGTCGCCGGCGCGGTCTTCAACGACATCGACGGCGACGGCCAACGCGGCGAGGGCGAAGGCGCCCTGGCCGGCTGGACGGTGTACCTCGATGCCGACACCGACGGCCTGTTCGACGAGGGCGAGATCAGCGTCACCTCCGACGCCGAGGGCAACTGGCTGTTCGCCGACCTGCAACCGCAGGTGGTGCGGGTGGCGCTGGTGGTGCCTGCGGGCCACGAGGTCACCACCCCGCTGGCGGGCTACCACGACGTGGCCGTGGCCGCGGGCGATGCCCTCGCCGGCCGCAACTTCGGCGTGCTCGAGCTGGGCTCCATCGCCGGCGTGCAGTTCGACGATCTCAACGGCAATGGCCAGCAAGACGCCGGCGAGACGGGCCTGGCCAACTGGACCATCTTCATCGACGCCGATGGCGACGGCCAGCACGACGACGGCGAGCGCCACACCGTCACCGCCGACGACGGCAGCTATGCCTTCGCCGACCTGCGGCCCGGCGCCTACGTGATTGCCCAGGTGATGCAGGACGGCTGGATCCAGACCCGGCCCGGCACGGCCAGCGCCAACGGCCAGACCGCCTTCGCGGTCACCTTGTCGGGCTCGCTGGCATCGATCAGCCTGCCCGCCTGCGCCTGCGGCGGCACCGTCACCACGGTGGCCGCTCAGCAGTCGGGTTGGGACGAGCAGCTGGTCGACCTGGATGCGATGCGCGCCGACCCCGGTTATGCCGGCGTCGACGGCAGCGGCGTGCGGGTGGTCGTGATCGACACCGGCATCGACGCCACGCACCCGTTCTTCGAGGGCCGCATCGTCTACCAGTACGACTTTGCCGACAACGACAGCCAGGCCATCGACCGCAACGGCCACGGCACCCACGTGGCCGGCGTGATTGCCGGCGCCGATGCGATGTTCGGCGGCGTGGCCCAGGGCGCGGAGCTGATCGTGCTGAAGGTCTTCGGCGACGACGGCAGCGGCTCGTTCCGCAACCTCGAGCGTGCGCTGCAATGGGTCAACAACAACGCCGAGGCCTACAACATCGGCGTGGTCAACCTGTCGCTGGGCGATGGCGGCAACTGGACCGACGCGGGCAGCCGCTACGGCCTGGGCGACGAGTTCGCAGCCCTGGCCGCGCGCGGCATCATCAACGTGGCGGCTGCCGGCAACAACTACGCCGCCGTCAATGCACTGGGCGTGGCCTACCCGGGCAGCGACCCGGCAGTGCTGGCGGTCGGCGCGGTGTGGACCGGCGACTTCGGCGGCCCGTGGAAGTTCGGCAACGGCGGCGTCGACGAGGCCACCGGCGAAGACCGCATCGCCAGCTTCAGCCAGCGTGATCCCGATCAGATCGACACCTTCGCACCTGGCGCGCGGCTCACCTCGGCGGCGGTGGGCGGTGGCGTGCGCACGATGCAGGGCACCAGCCAGTCGGCGGCCTATGTCTCGGGCGTGGCCGCGCTGGCGCAGCAACTGGCGCAGCAGCACCTGGGCCGCAGCCTCACCGTGGCCGAGTTCCGCGAGCTGCTGGTGAGCACCGCGGTGGGCATCAACGACGGCGACGACGAGCACGACAACGTGGCCAACAGCGGCCTCGACTTCCCGCGCCTGGATGTCAAGGCCATGGCCGACGCCATCCTCGCGATGGGCGGCGCGTCGCAGCCGGGTGGCGGCACCGGCGGTGGCGGCACCGACGAACCCGGCAACCCGACACCCGTCGGCCCGGCCGCCGGCGGTGGCAGCCTGAGCGTCGATCTCGTCGCGGGCCAGCACGTGGACGACGCCGACTTCGGCGTGTTCCAGCTCGGCCAGGTGTCGGGCCGCGTTTACGCCGACCTCAACGGCAACGGCCAACGCGACGACGGCGAGGCTGGCATCGCTGGTGCCACGGTGTTCGTCGACGTCAACGGCAACGGCATGGCCGACGAGGGCGAGACCACCGTCACCACCGACGCCGACGGCGGCTGGCAACTGGGCAACCTGCTGCCCGGCAGCCTGACGGTGGGCGAGACGCTGCCGGCGGGCTGGGCCCGCGACGGCGCAGGCAGCTACAGCGTCAGCGTCACCAGCGGGTTGAACGAGACCACGCTCGACTTCGGCCGCCACGACATCGCCCCCGATGCGCAGGACGATGTCGCCAGCACGGTGCAGGGCCGCAGCGTCAGCGGCCAGGTGCTGGCCAACGACAGCGACCCGGGCCGGCCCGATAACAGCCTGCTCCTGGTCAGCCTGGTCAGCGGCCCGGCCCATGGCGCGCTGACGCTGGGCGAGGACGGTGCGTTCACCTACACACCGACGGCCGGCTTCGAAGGCGCCGACAGCTTCCGCTACGCGGTGAGCGACGGCGTCAGCAGCCGCGAGGCGGTGGTGCACCTCACCGTGGCGCACGACGTGCTGGTGGTCGACCAGCTCAGCGGCCGGCACGACGGCTTCGACGTCAGCTTCTCGCGCGCCATCAGCCTCACCGGGCTGGACGTGGGCGGGGCCAACGCCGACGTGGTGGTGACCAACGCGGCCGGCCTGCCGGTGGCCGGCTCGCTGTTCGTGGCCGCCGACGGCCGCAGTGCACGCTTCATCGCCTCGGGCAGCCTGCTGGCCGATGGGGTCTACAGCGTGCGACTGCGCGCCGGCGAGCAGGCGCTGCGCGACCTCGAGGGCGTGGCGCTGAACGGCGCCGCCGACCCGGTCAATGGCAGCGACCATGTCGGCCAGTTCACCGTGGCGCGCAACAACGCGCTGTCGGTGGGCGTGGCCGACACCGTGCGCGGCCCGGGCCAGGTGCTGGGCGTGGCGCTCAAGGACACCGGCCTGGCGGTGCGGCTGAGCAACGGCGCAGGGGTCACCGAGCTGCGCTTCACGCTGGCCTACGACCCGGCGTTGCTGGGCGTGGCCACGTTGACACGCGGCGCCGGCCTGCCGGCAACGGCGGGCTTCAGCGTCACCGATCTCGGCGCCGGGCGGCTGGCGGTGGTGATCACCGCCGCAGGCGGGCTGCCGACAGGCGCACTCACCGTGGCGCTGCTCGGTGCCACCGTGCCCACCGGTGCGGCCTACGGCGCAGCGCAGGTGATCGACGTGCGCGACCTGGTGGTCAACAACGGCGCGCTGGCGGCGCTGGACGACGACGGCGTGCATGTCGCCGCCTACCCGGGTGACATGGACGGCGACCGCCTGCGCAGCGCGGCCGACGTTGCGCTGATGCGCGGCCTGCTCGACGGCAGCGTGGCGCGGCTGGCGCAGCTGCCGCTGCTCGACGGCCGGCTGCTGGGCGACGTGAACGGCAGCGGGCGCTTCGATGCGGTCGACCCGCTGCGCCTGACCCAGGCGCTGGCGGGCACCACGGGCGTGGTGTTGCCGATCCCGGGCGCCACGCCGGCGCCGGTGGCGCCACCCGTGATCGTTGTCACGGTACCGCCCAAACCGGTGGTGCCGAGGGTGGTGCCCAAGGCCACGCTGACCCCGAGTTGGGTGGCTCCGCTGGTGAGCCCGTCTGCCACAATCAGCGCCAACGCCAGCATCCGCGTCACGCTCTGAAATCAAGGTGCGCCGGGGCGGCAAACCCCGGCGCAGCTTGAGCAGGCTCGCCGCGAACAAACGGCGGGTCCGCGTTGGAAGCTAACGAACGTGATACACGGCCGGCCCTGGTGCCGGTGGCAGCATCGTCCGATCACTGGGCGGCGTTTGCACAGGCCACCTCGGTGGGCGAGTTCTGCCAGGCCTGGGCCGCCATCATGGCCGAACAGGTGGGCCGCACGCGCCGTGCGCTGGTGCTGCTGCGTGATGCCGAGGGCGCCTACACGCCGGCGGCCTATTGGCCCGGCCGCGACACCGACCTCACCGACCTGGCCGAGCCGGCGCGGCGTTGCCTCACCGCGCGCCAGGCGCTGATCGAGCCGCTCGATCCACCCGCCGGCCTGGTGGCCGCCGCGCCCGGCCTGCTGCTGGCATACCCGCTGGACGTGCGTGGCGACCTGCGTGGCGTGGTGGTGCTGGACGTGGCCACCCGCGCCGAGCCGCAGGTGCAGACCGCGCTGCGTGCGCTGCACTGGGGCATGGGCTGGCTCGATGCCATGCTGCGTGGCGACGAGGCCAGCCGCCAGGCGCAGGCGGCGCAGCGTTCGCGCCAGGTGACGGATGCGCTGTTGCGCGTGAGCGAGGCCGCCACGCTGCGCGAGGCCGGCCAGCTGGCGGTCGATCTGCTGGCCGAGCGGCTGGGCCTGGCGCGCGCGGCGCTGGGGCTGGTGCTGCCGCGCCACGATGACCGCATTGCGCTGCAGTCGCTGTCGGCCACGGCCTGGTTCGATGGCCGCAGCGCGCAGGTGCGGCGCATCGAGAACGCGATGGAGGAGGCCTGGGACCAGCGCGCCACCGTGGTGGTGCCACCGCGCGCCGACCGCCCCGCCATGATCGACGTGGCCCACCGCGATCTGCTGGCCGCGGGCGGGCAGCCGCATGCGGTGGTCTCGGTGGTGGTCACCGCGCGTGGCCAGGCGCTGGGCGTGCTGCTGGCCGAGCGCCACCTCGACCGGCCCCTCGATGCCGACGAGCTGGCCTGGATCGAGGCCTGGGCGCTGACCCTGGGCCCGGTGCTGGCGCTGCACCGCGACGGCGAGCGCTGGCTGGCGGGCCGCCTGCGCCGCCACCTCGATGCCGGCTGGGCCGCGCTGCGCGACCCGCGCCGGCCTTCATGGCGGATGGGCGCGGCGCTGGTGGTGCTGGCGATCGGCGCACTGGTGTTCGTCGACGGCGATTGGCGCATCAGCGCGCCAGCGGCCATCGAGGGCTCGGTGCAGCGTGCGCTGGTGGTGCCGTTCGAGGGCTTCCTGCAGAGCGCGCCGGTCAAGGCCGGCCAGCGCGTGAAGGCCGGCGAGGTGCTGGCCGCGCTGGACGACCGCGACCTGTTGCTTGAGCGTGACCGCTTCGGCAGCGAGCGCGACCGCCACGAGCGCCGCTACCGCGATGCGCTGTCGCGCCACGAGCGCGCCGAGGCGCGCATGGCCGCCGCCGAGATGGCCGAAGCGCAGGCGCAGCTGTCACTGGTCGACGAGCGGCTGTCGCGCGCGCGCATCAGCGCACCGTTCGACGGCATCGTGGTCTCAGGTGATTGGTCGCAGCAGCTGGGCAGCCCGCTCGAGAAAGGCAAGCTGCTGTTCGAGGTGGCACCACTCGACGCCTTCCGCGTGCTGCTCAAGGTCGACGAGAGCGACATCCGCGGCGTGCAGCCCGGCCAGCGCGGGCAGCTGGTGCTGGCCGGCCTGACCGGCGAGACGCTGGGCTTCACGGTGCGCAACGTGTCCACCGCCGCGCCGGCCGATGGCCGCAATGCCTTCGAGGTGGAGGCCGTGCTCGACGCCACCTCGCCGCGGTTGCGCCCGGGCATGGAGGGCGTGGGCAAGATCGACGCTGGCGAACGTCGCCTGCTGTGGATCTGGACCCACCGCTTCACCGACTGGCTGCGCCTGACCTGGTGGGAATGGCGGCCGTGATGCCACAGCGGGCAGGCGCGCGGGCCGCCCCCAAGCCGGCCCGCATCCCCTCGGGGGATCGTCCGGCGTACCCGTCGGACGAGGGGCGGGCAATCGCGCGGGCCGAGCGCCGGGCCGCTCCCAAGCCGGCCCGCATCCCCTCGGGGGATCGGCCGACGTACCCGTCGGGCGAGGGGCTGGCATGAGCGCCGGCTTCCACAGCGACGCCTGGTACCGGGTAGAGAGCCTGCGCCCGCGCGTGGCGCGCGAGGCCCGCATCCACCGCCAGCGTTACCGTGGCACGCCGTGGTACGTGGTGGCCGATCCGGCCGGCGGGCGGCTGCACCGCTTCACGCCCGCGGCCTATCTGGTGATCTCGCTGATGGACGGTGAGCGCAGCGTCGATGCGCTGTGGCGCGAGGCGTCGCAGCGCCTGGGCGAGGACGCGCCGTCGCAGGACGATCTGCTCGATCTCATCAGCAAGCTCTACAACGCCGACCTGCTGCTGGCCGATGTGGCGCCCGACGTGGCCGAGCTGCTGCACCGTGGGGCCAAGCAGCGGCGTTCGCGCTGGTTGCGCAACATCAGCAACCCGATGTCGCTGCGCCTGCCGCTGTGGGACCCCGACCGCTTCCTCACCGCCACGCTGCCCGCCGTGGGCTGGCTGTTCGGCCGCGCCGGATTGCTGCTGTGGGCGGCGCTGGTGCTGCCCGCGCTGCTGCTGGCCGGTGCGCACTGGGCCGAGCTGGCGGGCAACCTCAGCGACCGCGTGCTGGCCACCGGCAACCTGCTGCTGCTGGCGGTGGTGTTTCCGCTGGTCAAGGCGGTGCACGAGCTGGCGCACGGCTGGGCCGTCAAGCGGGGCGGCGGCGAGGTGCACGAGATGGGGCTGATGTTCCTGGTCTTCGCGCCCATCCCCTATGTTGATGCCAGCGCGTCCACCGCCTTCCGCAGCCGGGGCCAGCGCGCTGGCGTGGCGGCGGCCGGCATGCTGGCCGAAACCGCGCTGGCCGCGCTGGCGCTGTTCATCTGGCTGCTGGTCGAGCCCGGGCTGGTGCGCAGCCTGGCGTTCAACGTGATGCTGGTGGCCGGTGTGTCCACGCTGGTGTTCAATGCCAACCCGCTGCTGCGCTACGACGGCTACTACATCCTGTGCGACCTGATCGGCATGCCCAACCTGGGCCAGCGCGCCACGCAGTGGTGGGGCTGGCTGGTGCAGCGCCATGCCTTCGGAGCGCGCGGCCTCGATGCACCCGACGAAAGCCCGGCCGAGCGCCGCATCCTGCTGTGGTACGGCGCGCTGAGCTGGCTCTACCGGATGATGGTGGTGTTCGGCATCGCGCTGTTCGTGGCCGGGCAGTTCTTCTTCGTCGGCGTGCTGTTCGCGGTCTGGGGCGTGGCCAGCGGCTTCGCCTGGCCGCTGCTCAAGGGCCTGAAGCATGTGCTGGTGGCTCCCGCGCTGGCGCGCCACCGCAGCCGGGCGGTGGGCTTCACGCTGGGTGCGCTGGCGCTGCTGGCCGCGGTGCTGGTGCTGGTGCCGGTGCCGATGTCCAGCCATGCCGAAGGCGTGGTCTGGGTGCCTGAGCAGGCCGAGGTGCGTGCGCGCGGCGACGGCAGCGTGGCCAAACTGCTGGCGGCGCCCGGCAGCCTGGTGCAGGCCGGCCAGCCGGTGGCCCAGCTCGACGATGCCGGGCTGTGGACCGAGTACGACGTGCAGCGTGCCCGGGTCGAGCGGCTGGAGGTGCAGGTGGCCGCGCTGCTGGCCGACGACCGCGCGCAGGCCGCGGCCGTGTCGACCACGCTGGCGCGTGAGCGGCAGGCGCTGCTGCGGCTGGAGCAGCGCATCGACCACCTGGTGCTGGTGGCCGGTGCGGCCGGCCGGCTGGTGGTGCCGCGGGCCACCGACATCGAAGGCCGCTGGCTGCGCCAGGGCGAGCAGCTGGGCTACGTGCTCGACGGCCAGCTGCGCAATGCCCGCGTGGTGGTGCGCCAGGACGACATCGGCCTGGTGCGCGAACGCCTGCGCCAGGTGCGCCTGCGTGTGGCCGACCGCCCGGACGAGGTGCACGAGGCGCGTATCGTGCGCGAGGTGCCCGGCGGCAGCGACCGCCTGCCCTCGCGGGCGCTGGCGGTGGCCGCCGGTGGGCGGCACGCCACCGACCCGGCCGATCCCGATGGCCTGAAGACGCTGAACCGGGTGTTCCAGTTCGAGCTGGCGCTGCCCGACACGGTGGGCGCGTTGCAGCTGGGCACGCGCGTGTTCGTGCGCTTCGAGCTCGCGCCCGAGCCGGCCGGCCGACAGCTGTGGCGCCGGCTGCGGCAGCTGTTCCTGGCGCGGTTCGACGTCTAGCGCAGGGCCGCCGCCATGTCCCGGGTGCTGTTGTCGCAGTGGCAGGCGGGCGCGTTGCGCGCCGATGGCCTGGTCGAGCGCAACGACGGCCGCGAGCGCGCCATCGACCGCTGGCTGGCCGGCCTGCGCGGCGAGCTGGCGCCGTGGCTGTCGGGCTGGACGCTGCGCCGCTGGCGCCGCGAGGTGGCGGGTGTGCTGGCACAGGCCGACGAACTGGCCGCACTGGACGATGCCGCGCTGGACGCCCGCATCGCCGCGCTGCGCGACACGCTGCGCCGCCAGGGCCTGGCCGACGCGCCGGTGCGCGACGCGTTTGCGCTGGTGCGCGAGGTCTCGCGCCGACTGCTGGGCAAGGCCCACTACCCCGAGCAGCTGCTGGGCGGCTGGGTGATGCTGTCGGGCCGGCTGGCCGAGATGGCCACCGGCGAGGGCAAGACCCTCACCGCGCTGCTGCCGGCGATCACCGTGGCGCTGGCCGGCGCGCCGGTGCATGTGGTCACCGTCAACGACTACCTGGCCCGCCGCGATGCCGCGCAGGGCGCGCCGGTGTTCGCACGCTTCGGGCTCGATGTGGGCCTGGTGCACGAAGAGCAACCCGCCGCCGAGCGCGCCGCCGCCTGGCGTTGCGCGGTGGTCTACACCACCAACAAGGACCTGGTGTTCGACTACCTGCGCGACCAGATCGGCGGTGGTGGCCCGCGCGGCCTGCACCAGGCCGTGGCCTCGCTCACTGGCGCCGGCGCGGCCACCACGCAGCGCCGGCTGCGCGGCCTGTACTTCGTGCTGATCGACGAGGCCGACAGCGTGCTGATCGACGAGGCCCGCACGCCGCTGATCCTGTCGGCCGAGCGCGACGGCGCCGACGACCTGCCGGCCTGGGAGACCGCGCTGGCCACCGCCCGCGCGCTGCAGCAGGGCGCGCACTGGCGGCTGCACAGCCGCGAACGCCAGGCCGAGTTGCTGGAGGCGGGCCGCGCCGAGATCGACCAGCGCTGCCGCGGCAACCACCCGCTGCTGGCGGCGCGGCGTGCGCGCCATGCGCTGGTGCAGCAGGCCTTGTCGGCGCTGCACCTGTACCACCGCGACCAGCAGTACATCGTGCGCGACGGCAAGGTGCAGATCGTCGACGAGAACACCGGCCGGGTGATGGCCGACCGCTCCTGGGAGCGTGGCCTGCACCAGATGATCGAGCTCAAGGAGGGGGTCGAGTTGACCCAGCGCCGTGACACGCTGGCGCGACTGACCTACCAGCGCTTCTTTCGGCGCTACCTGCGCCTGGCCGGCATGAGCGGCACCGCCGCCGAGGTGGCCGCCGAGTTGCGCGCGGTCTACGCGCTCGACGTGGTGCGCGTGCCCACGCACCGGCCGGTGATCCGCCGGCACCAGGGCGAGCAGGTGTTCCTGCGCGCCGCCGACCGCTGGGCCGCGGTGGCCGCGCAGGCTGCGGCGCTGTCGGCGCAGGGCCGCTCGCTGCTGATCGGCACCCGCTCGGTGGGTGCCAGCGAAGCGGTGAGCCAGGCGCTGGCCGCCGCCGGCCTGGCCCATGCGCTGCTCAATGCCCGGCAGGATGCCGAAGAGGCCGAGGTGATCGCCCAGGCCGGCCAGCCCGGGCGCATCACTGTGGCCACCAACCTGGCCGGCCGCGGCACCGACATCCTGCTGCATGCCCAGGTGCGTGACGCCGGGGGGCTGCATGTGATCCTGACCGAGTTCCACGAATCGGCGCGGGTCGACCGCCAGTTGTTCGGCCGCGCCGGCCGCCAGGGCGACCCCGGCAGCTGCCAGGCGATGGTGAGCCTGGAAGACGAACTGCTGCTCAGCTACGGTGCGCCCTTCGGCCCCTGGCTGGCGCGGCGCGCCGCCTCGGCCGCTGCGGGTGCCTGCCTGCCGGCCTGGCTGGGCGGCGCACTGCGGCGCTTTGCCCAATGGCGCGCCGAGCGCTTCTACTCGGGCGTGCGCCGCCGCACCATCGAACAAGACCGCCAGCTCGACCGCCGCCTGGCCTTCGGCGGCCGACCGGTCTGATCCCCTTGCACCCTGTTGACTGGAGTTCCCCATGACCCGCATGCCCGATGCCCTGCACCGCGCCATCGTCCCAAGCCGCCGGCGGGTGCCGGCCTTGCTGCTGTCGCTGGTGCCGATGCTGGCGCCGGTGCTGGCCAGCGCCGGCGAGTTCGACTGCGTGCTCGAACCGCGCCAGACCGTGGACGTGCGCGCCGCGGTCGAAGGCCTGGTCGAGCAGGTGATGGTCGACCGCGGCGACCGCGTGCGCGCCGGCCAGGTGCTGCTGGTGCTGGACTCGGGCGTGGAGAAGTCCAACCTCGAACTGGCCCGCTACCGCGCCACCATGGCCGGCGGCGTCAAGTCGGCCGAGAGCCGGGTGGATTTTGCGCAGAGCAAGCTGCTGCGGCGCGAGAAGCTGGCCGACGGGCAGTTCATCTCGTTGCAAGACCGCGACGAAGCTGCCGCCGAGAAGCGCCTGGCCGACGCCGAGCTGGTGCAGGCGAAAGAAGCCCAGCGCATGGCGCAGCTGGAGCAGGTGCGCGCTGCCGAGCAGCTGCGCCAGCGCACGCTCAAGAGCCCGTTCACCGGCGTGGTGGTCGAGCGCATGGTGCATCCCGGCGATCTGGCCGACAACCGCGACCTGCGCAAGCCGCTGCTGCGCATCGCCGAGGTGTCGATGCTGCACGTCGAGGTGCTGCTGCCGGTGGCCGGGCTGCGCAAGCTGCAGCCGGGCATGACGCTGGAGGTGATGCCCGAGGCGCCGGTGGGTGGCAAGTACAGCGCCCGGGTCAAGACGCTGGACCCGCTGGTCGATGTCGGCAGCGGCACCTTCCGGGCCCGGCTCGAGCTGCCCAACGCCGACGGGCGCCTGCCCGCCGGCATCACCTGCAAGGTCGAGATTCCGGGCTTGGACGGCCGCTCGGGCGCGCTGGCGTCGCGGCGCACCATGCCCGTGCCGGCCGCGGCGGCCCGGGCGCAGTAGGCCGCGCTGGCCCGGCGCGCAGAACGCGCTCAGCCCCTCAGCAGCTTGGCCTCGGCCAGCGACAGCGGTTCGGGCAGGCCCGACAGCACCAGCGTGTCGCCGGCGGTCAGCAGCAGGTCGTCGATCGCGTCGACCACCCGCCCGCTGGCCTGGCGCACCGACACCACCTGCACGCCGATGGCATGCAGCGCCTGGTAGCCAAGCGGCTGGCCCACGCAGGCGGCGGCCACCGGCAGCGTCACCGTGCCCAGCCGCGCCTGCTGGCGCTCTTCGGGGCTGTCGTCGTCGCTGCCGTGGAAGTAGCCGCGCAGCAGGTGATAACGCGCATCGCGCGCGTCCCGCGTGATGCGGATGACCCGCTGCATCGGCACGCCCACCAGTGCCAGCGCCTGCGCGGCCAGCATCAGCGAGCCCTCGATCGCCTCGGGCACCACCTCGGTGGCGCCGGCGTCGCGCAGGCGCTCCAGGTCGGTGTCGTCGATGGTGCGCACGATCACCGGCACGGTGGGCGCATGCTCGCGCACCAGGCCCAGGATCTTCAGCGCCGAGGGCGTGTCGTGGTAACTCACCACCACCGCGCTGGCGCGCGCCAGGCCGGCCGCCATCAGGCTGGGCAGGCGCGCCGCGTCGCCGAACACCACGCTCTGGCCGGCGGCCGCGGCCTGGCGCACGCGGTCGGGGTCGAGGTCGAGTGCCATGTACGGGATGTGCTCCTGGTCCAGCAGCCGGGCCAGGTTCTGGCCGCTGCGGCCATAGCCGGCAATGATCACGTGGGCCTCGGTCCTGATCGACTTCTTGGCGATCGATGTCAGCTGCACCGATTGCATCAACCACTCGTTGGCCGACAGCTTCATCACGATCCGGTTGCTGTTGAGGATGATGAACGGCGTGGCCAGCATCGACAGCACCATGCAGGCCAGCACCGGGCTGACCCATTGCGGATCGACCAGGCCGCGGTCGGCGCCCAGCGTCAGCAGCACGAAGCCGAATTCACCGGCCTGCGCCAGGTACAGGCCGGTGCGGATGGCCACCCCCGGCGTGGCCCGGAAGGCCCGGGCCAGCCCGGCCACCAGCACCGCCTTGACCAGCACCGGCCCCAGGCCGAGCAGCGCCACCAGGAACCACTGGTCGATCACCGGCCGCCAGTCGAGCTTCATGCCGATGGTGATGAAGAACAGCCCCAGCAGCACGTCGTGAAAGGGCCGGATGTCGGCTTCGACCTGGTGCTTGAATTCGGTCTCGGCAATCAGCATGCCGGCGACGAAGGCGCCCAGCGCCAGCGACAGCCCGGCATGCTCGGTCAGCCAGGCCAGGCCCAGCGTGACCAGCAGCAGGTTCAGCACGAACAGCTCTTCGCTCTTGCGCCGCGCCACCAGCGTGAGCCACCAGCGCATCACCCGCTGGCCACCCACCAGCAGCAGGGTGAGCAGCACCGTGGCCTTGACCAGCGCCAGGCCCAGCGCGCGGGCCATGTCCTCACCGCTGTCGCCCAGCGCCGGGATCAGCACCAGCAGCGGCACCACGGCCAAGTCCTGGAACAGCAGCACGCCCATCACGCGGCGGCCGTGCTCGCTCTCCAGCTCCAGCCGCTCGGCCATCATCTTCACCACGATGGCGGTCGACGACATCGCCATCGCCGCGCCCAGCACCACCGCGCCCTGCCAGCTCAGGCCCCACTGCACGCCCAGCCAGCCGAAGCCCACGGCCAGCATCACATTGCCGGCCACCGCGCCCAGCACGGTGAGCAGCACCTGCGACAAGCCCAGACCGAACACCAACGTGCGCATGCTGCGCAGCTTGGGCAGGTTGAACTCCAGCCCGATCACGAACATCAGGAACACCACGCCGAACTCGGCCAGGTACTTCACGCCCGCGGTGTCCTTGGCCAGCGCCAGCGCGTTGGGGCCGATCAGCACGCCCACGGCCAGGTAGCCCAGCATCGGTGGCAGCCGCAGCAATCGGCAGGCCACCACGCCCAGCACGGCGGCCACGAGGTAGAGCAGAACGAGTTCGAGGGTGGTGGCCATGCCGTGCGTTGGCGGGCGGCGCGCGGGGGTGGGCGCCTAGAATCGATGCGAATGTCCCTTCATGCTAAGCGAGCCCGCTGCAGCGGCACGCCGCGCCGATCACCATGACCGCCAGCGCCCCGTCCCCAGGCCCCTTCAGCGCCGAGCGTGCACTGCAACTGGCCGCGCAGACCTTCGAGATCGAGGCGCGTGCGCTGCTGGGCCTGGCCGCGCGCCAGGGCAGCGGCTTTGCCGGCGCGGTGGCCGCGATGCTGGCCTGCCGCGGCCGGGTGATCGTGATGGGCATGGGCAAGAGCGGCCACGTGGGCCGCAAGATCGCTGCCACGCTGGCGTCCACCGGCACACCGGCGTTCTTCGTGCACCCGGCCGAAGCCAGCCACGGCGACCTGGGCATGGTGCAGCCCGGCGATGTGGTGCTGGCCATCAGCAACAGCGGCGATAGCGACGAGCTGGCCGCCATCCTGCCGGCGCTGCGCCGCCTGGGCACCACGCTGGTGGCGATGACCGGCAAGCCCGAATCGATGCTGGCCGGCCATGCCGACCATGTGCTCAGCAGCGCGGTCGACCAGGAGGCCTGCCCGCTGAACCTGGCGCCCACCGCCAGCACCACCGCGCAGATGGCGCTGGGCGACGCGCTGGCCGTGGCGCTGCTCGATGCCCGCGGCTTCAAGCAAGAAGACTTCGCCCGCTCGCACCCCGGCGGCGCGCTGGGCCGCAAGCTGCTGGTGCATGTGGCCGACCTGATGGTGCAGGGCGACGCGCTGCCCACGGTGGCGCCCGACACCCCGTTCATCGACATGATGCGCACCATGTCGGCCAAGGGCCTGGGCACGGCGCTGGTGGTGAATGGCGATCGCCAACTGCTCGGCATCTTCACCGACGGCGACCTGCGCCGCCAGGTCGAGCGCGGCGCCGACCTGCGCACGCTGACCGCCGGTGCGGTGATGCACCCGCGGCCCAAGACCATCCGCGCTGATGCACTGGCGGTGGCCGCGGCCGAGCTGATGGAGCAGCACCGCATCACCGCGGTGGCGGTGCTCGATGCCGATGGCCGGCTGGCGGGCCTGCTGGCCATCGGCGACCTGATGCGCGCGAAAGTCGTCTGATGTCGGCGCTGGTCTTCCCGCCCGAATTGCTGCTGCGCGCGCAGGGCGGTGGCCTGGGGCTGCAGGCGGCGATCTTCGACGTGGACGGAGTGCTCACCGACGGGCGGCTGTTCATCGGCGAGCAGGGCGAGCTGTTCAAGGCCTTCCACGTGCTCGACGGCCATGGCCTGAAGCTGCTGGCCCGGGTGGGCATCGCGCCGATCATCATCACCGGGCGCGATTCACCGGCGGTGCGCCGGCGCATGGCCGACCTGGGGCTGGCCGATGCGCACTACGGCGTGGCCGACAAGCTGGCGGTGGCCGAGGCCTTGCTGGCCCAGCGCGGCCTGGCCTGGCCGCAGGTGGCGGTGATCGGCGACGACTGGCCCGACCTGCCGCTGCTGGCGCGCGCCGGCTTCGCCTGCGCGCCGGCCAATGCGCATGCCGAGGCCAAGGCGCTGGCCCACCATGTCACCACCGCACGCGGCGGCGAAGGCGCGGCGCGCGAGTTCTGCGACCTGCTGCTGATGGCCTGCGGGTCTTATGCCGCGTTGCTGCAGGCGCACCAGGGCACGCTGGATGCGCGCTGAGCGGTCCGCCGGGGCCGTGGCATGACGCGCCCCGAGCTGCACCTGCCCGATCTGCCCGAAGTGACGGTGCAGCTGCCGCTGCCCGAGCTGCATCCGGCGGATCCATTGCACGCCGGCCAGCCGCCGCGGGTGGCGCAACCCTGGGGCTACCGGCTGCGGCAGGCGCTGTCGTCCTACCTGCCGCTGCTGCTGATGGCGCTGCTGGCGGCGTCCACCTGGTGGCTGGTGCGCAACACGCCGCAGGCCCCGGGTGATCGCGCCGAGGCGCCACCGCGCCAGGAGCCCGACTACACCATGACCGGCTTCGCCATCACCCGCTTTGGGCCCGACGGCCGCGTGGTGCTGCGCATCGCCGGCGAAGCGATGCGCCACTACCCGGCCACCGACCGGCTCGAAATCGAAGGCGTGCGCATCCACGCCATCGCCCCCGACGGCCGCACCACCGACGCCACCGCGCAGCGCGCGCTGGCCAATGGCGACGGCAGCGAGGTGCAACTGCTGGGCGGCGCCCAGGTGGTCAGCCAGCTCGAAGGCACCGAGGTGCTGGAGGTGCAGGGCGAGTTTCTGCATGCCTTCCTGCGCTTCGAGCGCCTGCGCTCGCACCTGCCGGTGCGGGTGCGCCACGGTGGCACCGAGACCCGCGCCGGCGGGCTGGAGTACGACCACCTGCAGCAGCAGCTGACGCTCAACGGCCCGGTGCGTGCCACGCTGATGCCCGGTGTGCGCGCGCGGCCGGCCAAGCCCCCGGCCGTTTCAACCGCCCCAACCGCCAAGATCGCACGATGAACCCCAGCCCGTTGGTCTTCATCACCGGTGCGTCCAGCGGCATCGGCCAGGCGCTGGCGCTGCGCTACCACCGCGCCGGCTGGCGCCTGGCCCTGGTGGCCCGGCGGGTGGACGAGGTGCGGCAATGGGCGGCCGCGCAGGGCATCGCCGCGGGGCAGCTGGCGGTGTACGCCGCCGACGTGCGCGAGGTCGAGGCCATCATCGCCGCCGGCCGTGCCTGCATCGCCGAGCTGGGCCTGCCCGACGTGGTGATCGCCAACGCCGGCATCAGCGTGGGCATGGACACCGCCGATGTGGCCGATCTGGCGGTGATGCGCCGCACGCTGGAGACCAACGTGCTGGGCATGGCGGCCACCTTCCAGCCCTTCGTCGCGGCGATGGGCCAACGTGGCAGCGGTGCGCTGGTGGGCATCGCCAGCGTGGCCGGCATCCGAGGCCTGCCCGGCCACGGCGCCTATTGCGCCAGCAAGGCCGCGGTGATCAGCTACTGCGAGAGCCTGCGCGGTGAATGCCGTCACCAGGGCGTGAAGGTGGTCACCATCGCGCCGGGCTACATCGACACCCCGCTGACCCGCCGCAACCGTTACGCCATGCCCTTCCTGATGCCTGCGGAGGCCTTTGCCGACCGTGCCTTCCGGCACATCGCCGCGGGTGCGCGGTTCCGGGTGATCCCCTGGCAGATGGGCGTGGTGGCCGCGCTGCTGCGCATCCTGCCCGACGCCCTGTTCGACCGGCTGCTCGCCGGCCGGCCGCGCAAGCGCCGCCAGCACGAGTAGCCAGGCCTCCGCCGCCATGGCCCAGGTCGATCCGGTCCGGACAAGCTTAGCCCGGGCATGAAAAAAGGCGCCGTCAGGCGCCCTTCGTCATCTGGCCGGGTCGGTCGCGAAGGACCGATCAACGATCAGTAGCCTTGGCTGCCACCGCCGCCGTAGCCACCACCGCTGCCGCCGCCGCCACGCGGGCCGCGGCCGGTGCCGTAGGGGCTGCGGCCACCGCCGCCACCACCTGCGCCGCCACCACCACCGCCGTAGCCACCGCCGCCACCGCTGCCACCACCACCGTAGCCGCCGCCACCGCCGCTGCGGCTACCGCCACCGCCGCCGCCGCCGTAGCCGCCACCACCGCTGCTGCCACCGCCGCCGTAGCCACCACCACCGCTGCGGCTACCACCGCCGCCGCCGCCGTAGCCGCCACCACCGCCGCCGTAACCGCCACCAGCCGGACGCTCTTCGCGCGGGCGGGCCTCATTGACGACGATCGCACGGCCTTCCAGGGGTTGGCCGTTCATCGCGTTCATCGCGGCTTGCGCCTCAGCGGGCGAAGACATCTCGACAAAACCGAAGCCCTTGGAGCGGCCGGTTTCGCGGTCCATCATCACCTTGGCCGACGTGACGCTGCCAAATTGACCAAATGCCTGCTGCAGGGATTCGTCGCGGACCGAGTAGGCGAGGTTGCCGACGTAAAGCTTGTTTCCCATGAGGGGAAGCTCCTTCTCAAGAAAAGTAAACCATGTGGAGCTTCTACCCAGCGTGAAACACTCAAGCTACAGGCGCCGTCTCCAGACACGGGCCGAAGGCGCACACGCCCTCGCAGCTGATTATGGTGGCAAAAGCCGAGGCGCCACCAGCGCACCATGGCGAGGGCTAACCCGCAAGTATCATGAGTGTTGTCATGCGGGTACAACCGATCGAACACGGCGCCCTGCAGGCGCTCAATGCGGTGCTTCAAAGCATCGAATCGGTGCGCAATGCACGCGCCTTGTACCTGTTGATGCTGGCCTTTGCCGGCGCCGGCCTGCTGATGACGATGGCGATCTCGGCGCTGGCGCGCGAAGCCGCCCTGGCCGCCGCGCTGTGGGTGGGTGGTGCCTTCTTCGTGCTGTTCTACACCAGCAATGCCGCCGGCCTGGTGTTGATGGACGAGGCCTGTGGCCGGCCGATCCGGCTGCCGGGCGAGGCGCTGCGTGATGCGCTGGGCTGCGCGCACCGGTTGCTGGCGGTGGTGCTGATCGTGCTGGCGGCCACCGTGCTGCTGGGCGCGGTGGTGGCCGCATTGCTCTATGTAGCGCGCCTGCCCGGGCTGGGGCCGTCGCTGCTGGGCGTGCTGGTGCCGCTGGCCGTGCCGGCACTCGGCCTGGCGCTGGTGGCGCTGGTGGCGCTGGTGGGCCCGGTGGCGGCGCCGGCGGTGTGGTCGGGGCTGGGCGTGGGCGCGGTGCTGGCGCTGCTGCTGCGCCAGGTGCGACGGCGCTTTGCCCATGCGCTGATGCTGTCGGCAGCGGTCAGCCTGCTGACGGCGGCGGTGGCCGGCCTGGTCAGCGTGGTCGTGCTGGCGGGTGGCCGCGCGCTGCTGGCGCTGGCGGTGTGGGGCGTGGGCATCGAGCTGGCGCCGCAGCCGTTTCTGGCCGCGCTGTTCGGCCAGGGCCTGCGGCTGGCGCCTGGTGCGCCGCCGCTGTCGGCCCATACCTCGGCGGCGATCAGCGGCGCCGGGGTGGTGTTTGCGCTCGGGCTGGTGGTGCCCGGCGTGGTGTACCTTCGCGGCCTTTGCGAGCTGTACCTCGCGCTGCGCCGCAGCGACGGTGATCACCCGCCCGCCATCACCGAGGCCACGCCATGACCCCACCGCCGCTGGACCTGCTCAAGCCGCTGATCGCGCTGCTGGCGATCGTCAACCCGATCGGTGCAGTGCCGTTCTTCCTGGCCTTCACCCAGGGCCTGGGCCGCGAGCAGCGCCAGCGCACGCTGCGCATCAGCGCCTTCTCGGCCTTCTGCGTGATCGCCATCAGCGGCCTGGCGGGGCTGCAGATCATCAACTTCTTCGGCATCTCGATCGCCTCGTTCCAGGTGGGCGGCGGCATGTTGCTGCTGCTGTCGGCGCTGCACATGCTCAACGCCCAGCCGGCCGAGAGCGGCAAGGACGAGCTGGTCGAGGGCCAGAACCGGGCCGATGCCGGTGTCAGTGTGGCGGTGGTGCCGCTGACCATCCCGCTGCTCACCGGCCCGGCCACGATTTCCACCGTGGTGATCTATGCCGAGAAGACCCAGACCTTTCTGCAGCATGCGGTGCTGGTGGGCTACGGCGTGGTGATCGGCCTGGCCACCTACGCGGCCTTTGCCGCGTCGGGCCGCATCGCCAAGGTGCTGGGCCGCACCGGCATCAACGTGATGACCCGGCTGATGGGCCTGATCCTGGCGGCGATGGCCGTCGAGCTGCTGGCCGACGGGCTGGTGAAACTGTTCCCCATCCTGGCCAGCCCGACGCTGCGCCACTGACCGGTCATGAGCGACGCCCCCTACACCCACATCGTCGTCGGTGCCGGCACCGCCGGCTGCCTGCTGGCCAACCGGCTGAGTGCCGACCCGGCCCACCGCGTGCTGCTGATCGAGGCCGGTGGCAACGACGACTACCTGTGGGTGCACATCCCGGTGGGCTACCTGTACTGCATCGGCAACCCGCGCACCGACTGGCTGTACTTCACCGAGCCCGACGCCGGCCTCAACGGCCGCCGGCTGCGCTACCCGCGCGGCAAGGTGCTGGGCGGCTGCTCCAGCATCAACGGCATGATCTACATGCGCGGCCAGGCGCGTGATTACGACGGCTGGGCCCAGGCCACCGGCGACGCCCGCTGGCGCTGGGACGACTGCCTGCGTCACTTCAAGCAGCACGAGGACCACTGGCGCGGCGATGACGCCCACCACGCGGCGCCCGGTTTCGACGCCACCGGCGCGCGCGCGGGTGGCGAGTGGCGGGTCGAGCGCCAGCGGCTGTCCTGGGAGATCCTCGACGCCTTCGCCGCCGCCGCGCAGCAGGCCGGCATCCCCGCCACCGACGACTTCAACCGCGGCACCAACGAGGGTGTGGGCTACTTCGAGGTCAACCAGCGCAAGGGCGTGCGCTGGAACGCCACCAAGGCTTTTTTGCGGCCGGTGCAGCACCGCCCCAACCTGCAGGTGTGGACCGGCGCGCAGGTCACGCGGCTGGTCACGGCGCGTGATGCCGACGGCGGCCTGCGCGTCACCGGTGTCGAGGTGCGGCCCGAGGGCCACGACCACAACCGCGGCGCGCCGCTGATCGCCCGCCTGCGTGACGCCGGCAGCGAGGTGGTGATGGCCGCCGGCGCGGTGGGCACGCCGCAGATCCTGCAGCTCTCGGGCATCGGCCCCGGCGCGCTGCTGCAGCAGCACGGCATCAGCGTGGCGCACGACCTGCCCGGCGTCGGCGAGAACCTGCAAGACCACCTGCAGATCCGCGCGGTGTTCGAGGTGCAGGGCGTCAAGACGCTGAACACGATGGCCAGTTCGCTGCTGGGCAAGGGCCTGATCGGGCTGCAATACCTGCTGCGCCGCAGCGGGCCGATGAGCATGGCGCCGTCGCAGCTGGGTTGCTTCACGCGCTCGTCGCCGGCCTATGCGGCCCCCAATGTCGAGTACCACGTGCAGCCGCTGAGCCTGGACGCCTTCGGCGAGCCGCTGCACCGCTACAACGCCTTCACCGCCAGCGTCTGCAACCTCAACCCGACCTCGCGCGGCACGGTGCGCATCAGCTCGCCCAAGCCCGAGGACGCGCCGGCGATCCGCGCCAACTACCTGAGCACGCCTGAAGACCGCCAAGTGGCCGCCGACAGCCTGCGCCTGACGCGGCGCATCGCCGCCCAACCTGCGCTGGCCAAGTACCAGCCCAAGGAAGTCAAGCCGGGCGTGCAGTTCCAGAGCGACGACGAGCTGGCGCGGCTGGCCGGCGACATCGGCACCACCATCTTCCACCCGGTGGGCACCTGCAAGATGGGTGCGGCCGATGACCCGACGGCCGTGGTCGACGCCGAGCTGCGGGTGCGCGGCGTGGCCGGCCTGCGCATCGCCGACGCCAGCGTGATGCCCACCATCACCAGCGGCAACACCAATTCGCCCACGCTGATGATCGCCGAGCGCGCCGCCGGCTGGCTGCGCGGTGCGCGGGCCTGAAGCGCTCGCCACCACGAACCGACGGACGACGCCCCCGCACCGGGATGTGGCCGCCGGGCGGCAATGGCGGGTAATTCCGGACTGACGTGCCCCGGCGCGGTGCCTACATTTCGCGCACTCGGCGCATGCAGACCAGCCCCATCGGTTGCATGGGCCCGGGGGACCGAGGAGACATCAACAAGCACAACATCGATCGGCGGCTGACCCGGCGCATCACAACAGCACAGCGCCCATCCGGCAGCGCCCACCCTCCCACGCCAGGCCTTGCAGCCTGGCGTTTTTTTTGGCGCGGCCGGTGCGCGTGTCGGCGGTGATGCGGTCGAAATGCACCCCCGCAGCCACGCGACTCCGGGCATCGGTGAGCACCGGCGGCGGCTAGCCTCGGGGCTTGTTCATCCCACGGCCGCCGCGTGCGGCCGCCGCTGCCATGTCCGTCGACCCGCAACTGCGCACCCTCGAAATCGACATCCCGTCGCAGCCCGATTCGCTGGTCAAGCTGTCGCTGCTGCTGGCCGAGGACGACGTCAACCAGCAGGCCATCGCCGCGTTGGTGGAGGCCGACATGGCGCTGGCCGCCGCGGTGATGAAGGCGGTCAACTCCTCGCTTTACGGCCTGGCCGGCCGGGTGCAGAGCGTGCAGCAGGCCATCACTTACCTGGGCACGCGCGAGGTGGCCGGCATCACCTTCGAGATGGGCCTGCGTGCGGCGTTTCCGCCGGCCGCCGAGCTGGAGCCGATCTGGCAGCGCGCCGCGCACCGCGGCCTGCTGATGGGGCGGCTGGCGCAGGCGCTGGGGCTGGACGCCTGGGCCGCGCACTCGGCCGGGCTGTTCGAGGAATGCGGCAAGGCGGTGCTGTTCCGCCATGCGCCCGACCACTACCGCGCGATGCTGCGCGCCGCCGACACCGATGCCGACCTGTGCCAGCTGGAGCACACCGGCTTCGGCGTCAGCCACGACGCGCTGGGCGCCGCGCTGTGCGAAAGCTGGGGCCTGGGCGCCACCGCAGTGGCCAGCGTGCGCCACCACGTGATCGCGCAGGGCCTGCTGGAGTTGTCGGTGCCGCCGGCGCGCCGCAGCGTGCTGGCGCTGTCGGTCATCGCCGCGGCGGTGATGGGCGCGCCCGAGACGCTGGACGAGGTGGCGTCGCAGGTGGCGCCGCAGGCCGATCTGGACATCATGCTGGTGCTGCGTGCGGCGCGCCGGCTGGCCGAAGAACTGCAGTCTGCCGAGACCCACGGCCGCTGAAGATCGCTGCCGGACGCCACGCCCGCGTGACGCGCCTCGCGCCTGAGGCCCCATCCGCTTGACGGCGGGCAAGGCCCGGCCCACCACACCCGAACCCTGTTCTCGAAACCCCCGCTGGGCAGCCGTGCCGGGCGCGGCTACGCTCGCGGCGATGGTCAAACTGGCCGAACCGTTGTCGAGAAAGGGCCCCTGTCATGCGTCACGTTCCCGTGGATCCCTCCAAGCTGGCGCTGCAGCGCCTCTACCACTGGGAGCAGACCGCGCCCGACCGCGTGGTGCTGACCCAGCCGATGGGCGGCGGCGTGACCACCGATCACACCTGGGCGCAGGTGATGGACCAGAGCCGGCGCATCGCCGCGCACCTGCAGGCCCAGGGCATCCGACCCGGCGACAAGGTGGCGCTGATCTCGAAGAACACCGCCTGGTGGCTGATGGCCGATTTCGCCATCTGGCTGGCCGGCGGCGTGTCGGTGCCGCTGTACCCCACGCTGGCAGCCGAGACCATCCGCCAGATCCTGACGCACAGCGAGGCCAGGCTGCTGTTCATCGGCAAGCTCGACGGCTGGTCCGGCATGAAGGCCGGCGTGCCCGCGGGCCTGCATTGCATCGCCATGCCGCTGGCGCCGCCCAAGGCAGAGCTGCCCCCGGGCACCGAGCAGTGGGACAACATCATTGCCCGCACCCAGCCGCTGGCCGGCCATCCGGTGCGCGACGGCGACGAGCTGTCGACCATCATGTACACCTCGGGCACCACCGGCATGCCCAAGGGCGTGATGCACAGCTTCGGCACCTTTGCCTGGTCGGTGGACGTGGGCCTGAAGCGCCTGCCCGACATCTCGCAGAACTCGCGCATGCTGAGCTACCTGCCGCTGTCGCACGTGGCCGAGCGCACGCTGGTCGAGCACGGCCTGCTGGCCACCGGCATGCACATCTTCTTCGCCGAGAGCCTGGACACCTTCGCGCAAGACCTGCAGCGCGCCCGGCCCACGGCCTTCTTCTCGGTGCCGCGGCTGTGGGTGAAGTTCCAGCAGGGCGTGTCGGCCAAAATGCCGCCGGCCAAACTGAACCGGCTGCTGAAGATCCCGATCCTCAACAACATCGTGCGCAAGAAGATCCTCAGCGCGCTGGGGCTCGACCAGTGCACCTTTGCCGCCGGCGGCGCCGCGCCGATGCCGCCCGAGCTGCTGAACTGGTACGCCCGGCTGGGCCTGCCCATCGTCGAGGTCTACGGCATGACCGAGAACTGCGGCGTCTCGCATGCCACGCTGCCGGGCGTGCAGCGCCCCGGCACCGTCGGCCAGCCCTACGAAGGGGTGGAGACCCGGCTCGATCCGGCCAGCGGCGAGATCCAGGTCAAGTGCCACGGCCTGATGCTGGGCTACTACAAGGAGCCCGAGCTGACCCGCGACGCGTTCACGGCCGACGGCTGGCTGCGCACCGGCGACAAGGGCTCGCTGGACGTGGAAGGCAACCTCAAGATCACCGGCCGCGTGAAAGACCTGTTCAAGACCAGCAAGGGCAAGTACGTGGCGCCCGCACCGATCGAGGACCGGCTGGTGATGCACACCTCGGTCGAGGCCTGCTGCGTGACCGGCGCCAACCTGGGCCAGCCGCTGGCCGTGCTGATGCTCAACGCCGATGCGGTGACGGCGGCCGGCAGCGCGGCGGGCCGCGCCGAGCTGGAGGCCTCGCTGGCCGAGCACCTGAAGAAGGTGAACGACGCGCTCGATCCCCACGAGCAGCTCGAGTGCCTGGTGCTGGTGACCGACCCGTGGTCGGTGGACAACGGCTTCATCACCCCCACCTTCAAGGTCAAGCGCAACCGCGTCGAGGAGGTCTACGCCGCCTCGTACGAACGCTGGGTGGGCGCGCGCAAGCCGGTGCTCTGGCTGTAGGCGGTAAGCGGACGGGCGCCGGGGCCCATCTCGTTTGCCAGGAACGCGCAGCAAGCGCGTCTGGCGCTGGCCTGATCAGAACGGAATGTCGTCGTCCATGTCGTCGAAGCCGGTGCTCGACTTCGGCGCCGGGCGCGGTGCCGTGGCCGGGGCACGCGGCGGGGGTGCAGCACGGCGCGGCGCCTCGGCGCGCGGCTCGCTGTAGCCGCCCTCTTCGGCGCCACCGCCGCCACCGCCACCCTCGCGGCCGCCCAGCAGCTGCATCTGGTCGGCGACGATCTCGGTGGTGTACTTCTCCACGCCGTCCTTGTCGGTCCACTTGCGTGTCTTCAGGCGGCCTTCCACGTACACCGGCCGGCCCTTCTTGAGGTACTCGCCGGCGATCTCGGCCAGCCGGTCGTAGAACACCACGCGGTGCCATTCGGTCTCTTCCTGGCGCTCGCCGCTGGTCTTGTCCTTCCAGTTGCGGCTGGTGGCGATGGCCACGTTGCAGATGGCCGAGCCGCTGGGCGCGTAACGCACCTCGGGATCGCGCCCCAGGTTGCCGATGAGGATGACTTTGTTGACCGATGCCATGGCGGGGGCTCCTTGGTGTAGGGAAGAAAACAGCTGATGTGACGCGAGCCTGACATAGGACGGCAAGATCCAGAGCCGAACCAAACTGGACAACGCCGGCGCGTTGACGCGCTTTTGGCCGGTCTCGGTTGTGGGTTCAGTTCACAGGCCGGGCAGCTTAGCAGGCGCCGGCCGAACTTGGCGATGTGCCCCAGCCCCGCGTTGGCGACCCAACCCGCTAACTGCTCGTCGATGGCCGCAGTGCTCGCTGAGGGGTCGCCGGGTCCCGTCGGACGCGGAGCACTTGCCTTCGGCCCCTGATCGTTTCGTTGGTTGGGTAGCCCGCCAGTACGAAAAACGGCCCTCAAGGGGCCGCTTGCACTTCAACATTGCCAGCGAACTGGCGATATTCGTCGCCTATCAATGGCGCGCGCGGCGGCGCGACAGGAACCCCAGCAGCCCCAGACCCGCGAGCATCAGGCCCAGGGTCTCGGGTTCGGGAACGGCGGATACCGTGGATATCAGTGAGTAATAACCACCGAAGTCCGTCGTTTTGCCGGTGACCACATAGGCATAGTTGCCCGCGTCAAGCACCACACTGTGCGGCGTGCTGCCCGTGGTGCCGTCGTAGCTGAACGTCGAAAGCGGCACCTGGAAATCGTCGCCGGTGCTGAAAATGCTGTCGCCACCTGCGGCCAGAATGGAGTATTCGCCATCCACAATGCCGATCGCTCCGGCCTGGTTGAGCGCCACTACCGTGCTGGTGACGCTGTAAGCCTGGTCCAGCGAGAAAACGAAGGTGTCGGCAAACGTGGTCACCCCGCCCACGAAACCGGCGCCCGGAATCGTGAATGACGCCTCGGCGATCGGGTCATGAGTCCCAAAGTCATAACCGACGGCCTGGGCGCCAAAGGCAGCGAAGGTTGCGCTCAACGCCACAACAAATTTGCGAATCGACATGATGTCCTCCTGAACGGCAATGCGGAATGCGGTGGGCGAACGATCATCCCACTCCGACATTTACGTCTACCGCGACGGAGCCGTCAACCCGCTCAATCAAGGGGGTCTGAAGGTCGTCAGCGCAAGAGCCGTCGGGCGCGCAGTGATTCCCAGACAGCCAGCGCCGGCTTGGCGCCGAAGGCGCTGTCCATCACGCCCAGCGATGCAAAGCTGGCAAGGCCGGCGGCCTGCTCGGCGGGCCAACTGCCGAGATCCAGATCCGCGAGCATCAACTGCGTCAGGCCGCGCGCCGCCACTTCGTTGAGCAACTTGGCCTGGTGCGACAGGTAGCGGGCCTGCATGTCGCCACTGGTCGGCCCGCCAATGCCCGGATGACTGGGCCAGCCCCCTTCGACCACCATCACCGGCGTCCCCGACGTGGACACCAGTCTGCTGTAATAGTTCAAGGGCACGTCTTCTGGCTGGATGAACGCAAAGTAGGGGTAGCTCGAAAGGCCAAGCATCTGCGCGGCGGGAAAGTCTTGCAGATCTACCGAGATGCCCTCGAAGCCCAGCTGACCTGGCATCAAGCCCCAGGCGACCTCGACTTGAAGCGTGATCATCAATTCACCCGAGTAGCCTGCATCACGCAGCGCCGCGGCACCCTGGCGAACCGCCTGAACCACGCTGTGGTACAGCACAGCGGGGGCCAGTAGTCGCACGGCGTTGGTTTCGGTGGCCAAGCCCATGGTTGCCGGGTTGATCTGTTGCGCCACCGCCAACAGGTAGTCGCAGAAGGCCTGCCGCACCGAAGCCTCGGAGAGACTGCGGCCCGTGGCCAGCAAGGCCGCAGGCTCGCGCCCGCGGGCGAGGCCGTCAGTGATTTCGGGGAGGTAGACAACATCCAGCCCCAGTGCAGCTGCGTAGCCAGCCAGCGGCGCCAGATCGCGCGCGACCAGCGACGCCGCGGGCGTGCCCGCCAGCAGTTCGGCCCACGGCAGGGCTTCCTGCATCAGGACGTACTCGGCTCGGCCGCGCATCGCATCCAGACAAAGCAACTGTGTCTGGACGTCAAAACGAGGCGGCACGCGGCTGAAGCCCATGGCCCAGTGGCGGGTTGGCCGGGCGGCGGTGGCATTGGCGTTGATGACGGCAGAGGCCTTCGCATTGGCGCCGTCCGTGGCAAGCGTGACAACACCATCAGGCTCGGCGCTGACGCCATTGCCGCCGCCGCCGCAACCGACGATTGCCAGCAGGGGTGCGCCGGCCGCTGCGGCCAGAAGGGACCGGCGGGACAATGGCGTCTGGTTTTCGCGTGCCTTGCAGGGCGGGGATAGCGGGGCTTTCATGCCCTGCATATCGACCGCACGCGCCGCCGGCTTGAGGTCGGCCTTGTCCGTCCTGGTAACAAGCGGAACCCGAGCTTCGGGGATGCTTTGCCGCGCCAGGTGCCGGTAACATGAATGCAAGCATTGCCGGGGGCAGAACGTCGCGGCGCTGCGGGCAGACCGTACCGACCGACCCAACCAGCAAATCCACCGCCATGCCACGCTATGCACTTCGAAAACGAGTTCTGGTCACCGGTGGCGCAGGGTTCCTTGGGTCCCATCTTTGCGAGCGGTTGACCCAGGCAGGGCACGATGTGCTGTGCCTCGACAACTTCTTTACCGGCACCAGCGACAACATTGCCGCACTGCGTGGGCATCCACGCTTTGAGCTGATGCGCCATGACGTCACCTTTCCGATGTATGTGGAGGTCGACGAGATCTACAACTTGGCTTGTCCCGCGTCACCGGTGCACTACCAGTTCGATCCGGTACAGACCACCAAGGTCAGTGTGCATGGCGCCATCAACGTGCTGGGTCTTGCCAAGCGCGTGAAGGCGCGAATCCTGCAAGCCTCCACCAGCGAGGTCTACGGCGATCCCGCCGAGCATCCACAACGCGAGTCGTACTGGGGCAATGTCAACCCGATCGGGCCGCGCTCGTGCTACGACGAAGGCAAGCGCTGTGCCGAGACGCTGTTCTTCGACTACTGGCGCCAATACCAGGTCAATATCAAGGTGGCGCGAATCTTCAACACCTACGGCCCTCGCATGCATCCCAACGACGGCCGGGTGGTATCGAACTTCATCGTCCAAGCGCTGCGGGGCGATCCGATCACGATCTACGGCGACGGCTCGCAGACGCGCTCGTTCTGCTACGTCGACGACTTGATCGATGGCTTGGTTCGGCTGATGGAATCCGCCGACGGCTTCGTCGGCCCCGTCAACCTGGGCAACCCAGTGGAGATTCCGGTGGGTGCACTGGCGCGTCGGGTGATCGAACTCACCGGTTCGCCTTCGACGATTGAGTTTCGCGCCTTGCCGCAGGACGACCCGCGCCAGCGCCAGCCCGACATCTCGCTGGCGCAACAGGCCCTGGGGTGGGTGCCACAGGTCGCGCTGGACGATGGTTTGCAGCGCACCATTGCCTATTTCGAAGATCTGCTGCGCAACGGCGTTGCAGCCTCCTCCCAGTCCTGAGCGCGCCACGCAGCGCCTTTCGCCGGAGCCTGTCGCATGAAAGTTGTCATCCTCGCTGGTGGGCTCGGAACGCGGTTGTCGGAAGAGACCGCCAACAAGCCCAAGCCGATGGTCGAGATCGGCGCCAAGCCGATGCTCTGGCACATCATGAATCTCTACGCCGCGCAAGGCTTCAGCGAGTTCATCGTCGCGCTCGGTTATCGCGGCGAGAGCATCAAGGAGTACTTTCTCAACTACTACGCCATCAACAACGATCTCAGCATCGACCTTGCCACCGGCCAGACCACGATGCACGGCAGCAAGGCGCCGCCGTGGAAGGTGCACCTGGTCGACACCGGACATGCAACCCAGACAGGCGGCCGGCTTCGCCGCCTGAGGGATTGGCTCAAGGATGATGACTGCTTCATGTTCACCTACGGCGACGGAGTTGCCGACGTCGACCTGAACAAGCTGCTGGCCTTCCACCGCAGCCACGGCAAGTTGGCCACGGTGACGACCGTGAAACCGCCGGCGCGTTTCGGTCGCATCGGATTCGAGGGTGACCGGGTCCAGGAGTTCTATGAGAAGCCCGAAGACAGCGAGGGCTGGATCAATGGTGGCTTCTTCGTGCTGCAGCCGCAAGCGATCGATTTCATCGACGCCGATGAAACGCCCTGGGAGCGTGACCCCCTGGTGCGGCTGGCGGCAGAACAGCAGATGATGGGCTACAAGCACTACGGCTTTTGGTCGTGCATGGACACGTTGCGCGAGAAGACCTACCTGGAGGAGCTGTGGGCCAGCGGCCAGGCGCCTTGGAAAGTCTGGTGAACAGGGCGCCGCGAGCATGAGCCGCCCGACCCGGCCGCTGAAGCGCCCGCGTGTGCTGATGGTGGGCGCCGGCGCTTTTGGCAGGCAGCACCTGGACGAATGGCGGGCGTTGCATCACGAAGGCGTGGTCGAACTGGTCGGTGTGGTGGTGCGCAGTGCCGAGCACGCCCTGGCCCTGGCCCGACAGCACCCTGCACTGGCGGTGCATGCAGGGTTGGAGACCGCATTGCTGTCAGATGTCGACGCGGTCGACATTGCTGCGCCTACCGATCAGCACGAGGCGCTGGTGGCGCAATGCCTGCCGCATGCCGACGTGCTGTGCGAGAAGCCGCTGGCGCGCAGCGCAGCGCGTGCGCGCGCACTGTTTGCGTTGGCGCGCCGCCATGGCCGGCAACTGCAGGCCTGCCACAACTACCTGCACCACCCGGCGGTGATTGCCCTGCTGGAGGAGGCCCGTTTGGTCGGCTCACCGCCGCAGTCCATCCGCCTCCATTTGACGAACCCGGCCGAGCGGGCGCCACCCCCGGGTACCTGCCCGTTCGAGGAGTGGCTGCATGCGTTCTACCTGCTGCAGGCCATCGACGACCGCGCGCCGCGCGCACTGTTGGCCTGGCGCACGGCCACCACGGCCGCGGTCAGCGTGGCGTTGCCCGGCGGCAGCAAGGCGCAGCTGACGGTCGGCTGGCAGGGCATCGGCCGCCAGCGCACTATCGAACTGGCCTGGCCCGAGCACCTGCTGCGCGCCGATCTGGACGACGGGCAATTGCTGCTGCAGCGGCGTGGCCGGTCCGAGCGGCGGCTGCTGGGGCGCACTCCGGTGTCGTTGGGGTTGCAGTTGCGTGCCTTTGCCAACCGAATCGGCGACGGCTGCGATACCGTGGGCGAGCAATCGGTGGTCGATGCGCTGAAGCTGATGGAGCGCGCCCGCGATGCGGCCGACCGCGGCCCCGCGACGTCTCCTTCCCGCACCGATCGCCCGCGCGTGCTGGTGGTCGGCGGCGGCGTGTTTGGCGCGACCTGCGCTGTCGAACTGGCCAGTGAGCACCAGGTAGTGATTGCCGAGCGCCACGATCGGCTGCTGACCGAGGCGTCCTGGTTGAACCAGTGGCGCCACCATTCCGGCTTCCACTACCCACGCAGCCTGGAGACCATCGAAGAGGTGCGCGCCGCCAAGGCCGACTTCGAATCTGTCTATGAAAGCGCCATCGCACGTGACGTGACCGCCTACTACGCCGTGTCGGCGCTGGGCCACGAAATTACCCGTGAGCGCTACCTGGCGGTGTGCGACGCCAACCATCTGAACTACCGCATCGTCGACGCACCTGCCGACATCGTGTACCCCGAGCGGCTGCGGGTGTGCTTGCACACCGACGAAGCGGTGGTGCGCATCGACAAGCTGTCGCGCCTGCTGGGACGGCGCCTGCGTGGCCATCGTGCCATTGATCTGCGCATGGCCACCACAGTGACTGGCGGCCGGCTACTGGCCGATGGCCGCAAGGAGGTGCGCTTGCTAGGCCCTGATGGGCGTCGCACCGAATCCTTCGATTTCGTCGTCAATGCCACCTATGCCGGCACCAATGCCATCGCACGATGGTTCGGGTTTCCGTTGCGACCGATGCGCTTCGATCTGCTGGAGATGGCCATGTTCAGCATCCCGAAGGCCGATCGCTTCATGATGACGATTCTCGACGGGCCGTTCACCAGCCTGACGCACACCGGTGTGGGAGACCGTTTCATGCTGTCGCACATTCACCAGTCGATCCTGGCCAGCCAGGTCACCGCCAGCGGCTTGCCGCCGCGTTGGGGCGTGCCGCGCAGCAACCGCGACGGTCTGTTGGCGCACGGCCTGCGTTACCTGCCGATCCTCGAGCGCGCGGTTTTCGTCGAATCGCGCATCGGCGTGCGCACCGTTGAGGCCTACAGCGAAGACTTCGACGGCCGCCCCACCGTGGTCACAGCGCACGGCTTCGGCTGCTGGTCGGTGCTCGGCGGCAAGATCATCACCGCAGTCGGAAATGCGCGCGAGATCGTGCGGGCGATCCAGCGCGAGAGCGGGGTGGTCTGATGGCGGGTTCTCGACGAGACGCGCTCAAGGCCGGCGCAGCACTGGTTTTGAGCAACGCCGCCCGTGGCACGGCAGCACAGGCCGCGTCCATCGATCTGAAGATCGACACCACCCGACCGGTCCGCTCTGTCAACCCGCTGGTGTTGGGCAACAACCTCGACTGGACCAACCGGGCCCAGGGCATGTACTCGGACGCATCGCTGACCCATCCACCGGGCTGGCTGGCGTTGGCGGACCGGCTGGCGCCCCGCGCGCTGCGTTATCCCGGCGGCACCAATGCCGACTTCTTCCGCTGGAAGGTCGGACTGGGCCCGGTGGCGCAGCGGGGCAAGGTGCGCACGATCGAGCGCAAGGACGAGCAGGTACTGCTGGGTACCGACGAGTTTCTGGCATTTTGCCGACGCTGGCGGTCCGAACCGCTGATCACCGTCAACGTGGCCACCGCGCCGCCCGAGGAGGCTGCCGACTGGGTGCGCTACTGCAACCTGCGCTCCGGCGCAGGTGCGCCGCGCGTGCGCTACTGGGAAATCGGCAACGAGCCCTACCTCGACCCGTCAGCACCGGCAACAGCGATGACGCCCACCGAGTTCGGCCGCCGCGCCAATGCCTGCATTCGCGCGATGAAGGCGGTGGACCCCACCATCGAGTGCGGCCTGCCACTGCGCACGGACATGCTGGGCGCGGTGGAGGGTACCCAATTCAAAGGCTTCAACGACAGCGTGCTGGCGCAAGTGCGCGAACCCTTTGAGTGGGTGGCCTCGCATGCCAGCTATTACCCCGTAACCTTCGACAAGAGCGAGTCGCCCGAGGCGCTGTTCGGCGCCACGATGGCCGGCAGCCGCGTACTGCAGCAGGACATGGACAACCTGCGCGCGCTGATGCGCCAGCGCTATCCGCAACGCCGCATCAAATTGGCCTACACCGAGTACAACGCGCTGTACTCGCTGGACATCTTGCGCTACGGCCTGGTCGCGGTGTTCACCTCCAGGACCGACCGCTACATCGAGAGCATGGCCGCCGCGCTGTACGTGGCCGACGCGCTGCGTTGCTTCACGCAGGCCGACGACCTGCTGATGGCCAACTTCTGGGCAATCTGCGGCAACTGGTGGTTCGGTGCCATCGGCCACGACCACGCGCCACGGCCGCAGTTCCACGTGCTGGAGGCCTGGCGCAGTTTCACCAGCGGCCAGTTGCTGCCGGTGACGCTGGACTCCCCGGTCATGGCCACCGGCAAGGCGGGTTTCGTGCCAGCGTTCGACGACACGCCCCAGGTGTCGGCCCTGGCCATTGACCAGGGTGCCGATGGGGTGCGCTTGATGGTGCTCAACCGGCACCCGACGAGTGCCGCCGCCCTGCGGCTGAAGTTCGACGGTGTGGCTCATGGCCGTGCGCAGGTGCGCACGCTGTCCAGCGAGCACTACTTTGGCAAGCCCGTGCGTTGGTCGGAACGCGCCATCGACGTTGTCGACGGGCGTTCCGACTTGCTGCTGGGCCAGCACGCTCTGGCCTTCGTGCACCTGCCGCGGCGCTGATGACACCGCATCATCATCACCAGTGTTCGCCCTCGATGGCGCGCCGGTACAACGCGCCATAGTTGGCGGCCATCACCACGTCGCTGAATCGCTCCTCGGCGTCGCGTCGACAAGCTGCCGGGTCAAGCTCGGGCAGATGGCGCAGGGCGTCTGCCAGCTCACCCACGGTGTTGCACAGGAACCCGGTCTCGCCATGGCGGATTTGCTCGGGTACGCCGCCGGCGCGCAGCGCGATCACCGGCGTGGCACAGGCCAGCGCCTCCAGAATCACCAGGGGGAAGCAGTCGAACCAGCGCGGCGTCTGCACCAGCGCGGCGGCCGGCAGCAGTGCCGCCTGGGTGCCGTCGAGCTCACCAACGTAGTCGATCTGTGGCGCCACGGCCAGCAGCGGACGGATGGCCCAGTCGAAGTAGCGCTGGCTCTCGACGTTGCCGGCCACTGTCAGCGGCACGCCCGCGCGCCAGGCCGCCAGGATCGCCAGGTGCTGCGCCTTGAAGCGTGCAATCTTGGCAATGTGGATCGCCGGCTTCGTCTTGCGGGTGTTGTACCGCCAGTCTGCCAGCGGCAGGCCGTAGTGCACATGCCGTGTGCTACCGCCCACCAGTGCGGCGTGGGCGGCGCTGCACGCCACCAGATTGTGGCGTTCAAAGTCGGGCCCCGGCGGAATGCTGGTGGAGATCACGTGGGGCGTCTCGGGATGGCGCTGCAGGTACAGGCTCTGAAACGACCAGTCGTGCACCACGTCGTAGCGTTCGTGGGCCAGGTGTGCGCGCATCGCCTCGTACAGCGGCTCTTCCGACAACAGGTCGCTGGAACCGCGCACGGCCTGCCAGGGCCGGTCGGGATCGTATGCGGCCACGTGCACGGTTCGGCCTGAGCAGTGGCTGCGCGGCGGTGCCATCATCGTCACGTCATGCCCGGCCCGCACCAGCGCTTCGACCAGCCAGTGAACCACGCGCTGGATGCCGCCGTACCCTACCGGCGGCGTGGAGTTGTAGATGGTGGAGATCACCAAAATGCGAAGCGGCTTCATCGTCGGACGATGCTATCAGCGCGCCCTCCCCCGCAAGCCGGGTGCGCCGCACCGAGTCCGCCTGCCTAAAATCAGATGCACCTTCAGCTGCCGCGGTCACGCCCTGTCATGAACTCCTACTCGCCCGCTTTCTGGCAAGACCGATCGGTCCTTGTCACAGGTTGCACCGGCTTTCTGGGCGCCAACCTTACTCGCACCCTGGTGGACGCAGGCGCACGCGTCACTGGCCTGGTGCGCGACCACGTGCACGACGGCGTGCTGGCGCGTTCGGGCCTGCTGGCGCGCATCAACATCGTCTATGGCGATCTGTCAAAAATCCAGACGCTGCAGCGTGCCATCGGTGAGTACGAGGTCGATTCAGTGTTCCATCTCGCCGCGCAGGCCATTGTCGGTGTGGCCAACCGCGATCCGGTCTCTACCTTTCAAGCCAACATCGAGGGCACCTGGAACCTCCTCGAGGCCTGCCGCCGCCACGGCACGGCCAGGCGCATTGTGGTGGCCTCCAGCGACAAGGCCTATGGTGACCACGATGTGCTGCCCTACGACGAGACCGCTGCGCTGCAGGGCCGTCATCCCTACGATGTGTCCAAGAGTTGCGCCGACCTGATCACGCTGGCCTACCACCACACCTACCGGCTGCCTGTGGCCATCACCCGCTGTGGCAACCTGTTTGGCGGTGGTGACCTGAACTTCAACCGCATCGTGCCGGGCACCATCAAGACCGTGCTGTCCGGGCAGCGGCCGTTGATCCGCAGCGACGGCTCGCCGCTGCGCGACTACATCCACGTGATGGACGCGGTGGCCGCCTATCTGCTGCTGGCCGAGCGCCTGGACGACCCCGCAGTGGTCGGCCAGGCCTTCAACTTCGGAACGGCCCAGCCGCTGTCTGTGCTGGAGATCACCCACAAGATCCTGCAACTGATGCAGCGCGAAGACCTGGTGCCCGACGTGCGAAACGAGGCGGCTGGCGAGATCCTTCACCAGTACCTGTCGTCTGACAAGGCGCAGCGTCTGCTGGGCTGGGCGCCGGTGGCCCAGGTCGACGGCGGGTTGGCCGAAACCATTGCCTGGTACCGCGACTTTCTCGCGCCGCAAGGCATCTGAGCGGGGCGGCAGCATGGCCCGCGTTCTGGTCGGCGTGATGACACGCAACCGGCTGCGCTATGCGCGCGAGACGGTGAGATCGGTGCTGGCACAGCGCTGTACCGACATTCGCGTGATCGTCAGCGAGAACCCGACCACACCCGAGGCCGCGCGCGAACTGCGCGACTGGGTTGCCTCACTGGGGGATGCGCGCATCGAGTACGTGCTGCAACCCGTCGACGGCGGCGAGTACGGTCAAGGCCGTGCCCTGCTCGCCCGCCTGCGCGACGAGCCCTATATCTGCTTCATGCACGACGACGATGCGATGGGGCCCGATTACCTGGCTCGTGCGGTGGCCGCACTCGACGCCGCACCGCAGGCCGTCCTGTTCCAGAGCGGCCAGCAGGTCATTGACGGCGACGGACTGGCCCGAGAAGACTGGAGCGATGACTACGCGCGCTTTCAGTCGCGCCAACGGCCCGAGGGCCTGATGGCCGACGCACTGGCCGTGCTGTTGCGCCACGGGCTGTTCTCGATCTCGGGCGCGGTGTTGCGCAGCGTGCCATTACGTGCCCGCGGGCTGGTCGACCCCGACCTGGGCGGCATCTACCCATTCGAGTTCAACGTCTTCTTGCGGGCGCTGGAAGGCGGCGCGCCGGCCTGGTACACCCCCGATCGCTTGCTGCAATACCGCTGGCACGCGCAGTCGATGCGCCACACAGACGGCGCCACGCTGACCGGCTACATGGTGCGCGATCTGGTGACGCTGCTTGAGCGCCGCCGCTTCGATGGTCAGGCCGAGCGCATGCGCCGCCGCCTGCTGGCCTACAACCTGCGCAACCTGGCAATGATCGAACTGGTGGCCGCAGGACGCGCCGGGGCCGCTTGGCCAGCGATGCGTCGAGCCCTGCGGCTACATCCGACTGGCACCAGCCTGTGGCGCAGTGCTGCCGACCTGCTGCTGCGGCCGGCCGGGCTGCAGCACCACTTCGCGCCGCGGGTGAATCTGGCCGCACCGTCACCCAGCTGGGCTGAGGCCATTCCGCGCGGTTGAGCGCCAGCGCGACGCCTGGCGCCGTCAGGCAGGGCGACGCAAGGCGCGCAGCTTCATCGCCAGCGCCAGGGCCTTCGGGCGCCAGCCAATGCCCGGTCGCTCGTAGCGGTAGGCTGGCACGATCAACGGTTTGAAGGCTCGCTTGGCCAGCACCAAGTGGGCATGAGCGCGCACGTTGTGCGGGCCGAAGTCCAGGAACGGGATGCCGCGAGCCTGCTCGTGCAGCATCACCTGCACATACAGGTGCGTGCTGGGAAGGCCGCCACAGGCGGCGGCGTCGAAGCCCGACAGCAGCGCATGCGCGTAGCGGTGGCGCAGTACCACGCAGCCGCCCAGCACCACCTTGCCCAGCCGCGCCAGGTAGAGCGTGCCATGGCCGGCACCGATCAGCGCCTGCACCAACCCCAGCGCGGGCACCGGGAAGCGCGTGCCACCGGCCGATAGGCGCTCGACCACGGCATGGAACTCGGCCATATCGTCGGGCCGGTTTGTGGGCACGATTTCGACGCCAGCCCGCTCGCCCTTGCGCGCAGCAGTGCGGGCGCGCTGCTCGAAACGCGCCCACATCGTCTGCTCGTCCCCGCGCAGATCGATCACCATCGACACCAGCTCGTCAGGGCAGGCCGGCTGCCAGCTGGCAGCGGCCGGGAGGTTGCTCATGACCACCAGCTCACCCACCGACAGCCGTTCGAGCCGACGCGACCAATCGGCACCGGCGCCGGCCTCGGGGCTGTAGACCTGGGCGCGCATGGCACCCACCAGCGGCAGCTGCTTGACGACGACCAGCACGCCGTCGGCGTCGATCACACGATGGCCATAGTGGCGCGCATAGACCTCCAGCAGTGGCCGGTGCTGGAAAACCTCCCAGGCGCCCAGCGCCAGGCCGGCTGCCACCGCAGGCTGCAGCGGCAGGTCGCGCAGCAGGTCCTTGTCCGTGCCGTGCGCCACGGCGGGCGGCGGTGCCTGCTGCAGCAGTCCCGCCGGCATCGCCACCTGGGCGCGACGCCGCGGGCCGAACAGCGCCACGCAGTGGGTGCGGCGGTGGCTCATCGGCCGCAACGCAGCACTGGCCAGCGACCGCAGCCCGCGCAGCGGCCGCAAGGCCTCATCCATCGTCGGCAACATCGGCACGGTCTTGTACGCGAGCAACTCGTGGTCCGAGAACAGCACCCGTGGGTCCAGCGGATCGCTGCCGGCGAAATCGTTGGCCCGGCGGCTGTCCCACCAGAAGATGTGGCCATCGGCGCCGGCCGAGCGTGACATCAATGCCGCAGTGGCGCGGCGCGCCTCGGCGCCGGGGAGCGAGCTGAACACCGTGCACTGCACCACCAAATCGAATGCTTCTGCGGGCCAGTCGGCCAGGCCGCTGATCAGGCGCCAATCCACCGCCGGATTGCTGGCGCGGGCCTGCGCCAGTGCATCGGGTCGCAGATCGGTGGCCACCAACTGATGCGGCAAAACCCCCAGGTCGACCAGCATGCGGCTGCTGCGGCCGACACCACAGCCCACGTCGAGCACGCGCAGTTGCTGCAACGGGTGCGGCAGCTTGCCCAACAGACGGCAGGCTTCCAGCAGCAGTCGCGCGCGGTGCCACAGCTCGGCCTCGTCGTGGATCGGGTTCCAGGTGTCCTGGCCCGGCGGCTCGAGCCGCAAATAGGCCTGCTTCATGCGGCCCAGGGCGGCCTCGACCGCCTCGGTCTGAGGCCATGACGCTTGCACCGATCGAGCCATGTGCGCGCTCAGTGCCGCGCCAGGTAGGCCAGCACCTGCGCGTTGTGCTCGGGCCGCCCGACGGCAAGAAGGGTGTAGTTCTTCAGGAACTGATCGACTTGCGGCAGCACCAGGCCGTCGTGGCGCAACGCCTCGCGCATGGTCTGCGGCGCCACCGGCGCGTTGAACAGCACGAAGTTGGTCTGGCTGGGCTGCGCGGCCAGGCCCAGCGCGGCCAGGCCGTCCTGCAACTGCCTGCGGCCGGCCTGGTTGGCTTCAAACACCCGCTGGCGGAACGGCAGGTCGGTCAGCGCGGCCTGGGCGGCGATGACAGCGGGGGTGGTGATGGCAAACGGCAGGTCGGCGCGTGCCAGCATGCCAATGGTGCCTGGCTGCGACAGCGCATAGCCCAACCGCATGCCGCCCAGGCCGAAGAACTTCGAAAAGGTGCGCAGCACCACCACCGGTGCCGCGCAACGGTGGAGCACCTCGGCCAGACGGGGCACCTGCACTGGATCGGCGTACTGAAGGTAAGCCTCGTCGATGATCGCCACCACATGGCCCGGCAGGCGTTGCACAAACGCTTCGAGTGCTCGGGGATCGACCATCGTGCCGGTGGGATTGCAGGGATTGACCAGGTACACCAACCGGGTGCGCGGGGTGATCGCGGCGAGCAGGCCGGCGAGGTCGTGCTGCAGGTCACCACCTTCGAGCGAGCCGCGCATCGGCACCTGCGTCAATGCCACCTGCCAGCGCTGCACGAAGGCATAAAAGAACGACCAGCTCGGTTGGGTGATCACCACCTCGGCGCCGGGCCCGGCAAACAACCGCAGCATGCGGTCGATCAGGTCACTGCTGCCCGGTGCCACCAGCACATGGTCGGCGCTGACGCCAGCTTCCTGGGCGATCGCCGCGGTCAGTTCACGGTATTGCGGGTCGGGATAGGCGAACAGTCGACGGCTGGTACCAGCTTCGCGCAGCGCCTCGGCCGCGCGCGGCGAGAACCCCTGGGCGTTTTCGAGCAGGTGAAGGTAGGCGCCCGGCAGGCTGGCCAGTCCGGGCTCGCTGAAGGTGACCGGAAAGATGCCGATCGCCGGGCTGGCGTTGAACGGCGCCCGCAGCCGGCTGGCCGCTTGGGCATCGGCGGCCAGCGCCGGCTCTGAAAAGCTGCGGCCGTTGACCACCGCAGCCGGCGCGGTGGCCGCCCACAGGAACACCGGCGCCAGCACGGCCGGTTCGTCCAGCAGTTCGTGCATGGCCGCGCCGTAGTAGCCGCGGGTCAGGTCGCTGCGCACCGAGCGCGGCTGGATCGCGCACAGGCTGACCAGGCCGCTGGCGTCGTCGAGCGCGAGCGCGCGGGTGGCAGCCTCCAGCGCATCCTTGCTGGCCGCGTAGGGACCCAGCCGCGATGCCGCCTGGCCGACGATGCCAGACGACACGTTGATCACCCGCAGTGGACGCTGCTGTTGCCGCGCCAACGCCGCTGCCGAGACCACGCAGCGCAGCACCGCCTCCACATTGACGCGCCACACCGCGGTCCACTCGTCGGCTGTCACCGTGTAGGCATCGCGGTCGTGCGGGCCGGTCGTGCCGGCGCTCATCACCAGCACGTCGATGCCGCCGAAGCGGCGCACGGTCTGGTCGAACAGCGACTGGACGTCGGCGTCGACGGTCAGGTCGCCCGCCACTGCCAGGGCCTCGCCGCCGGCCGCGACGATGCGCGCCGCCAGTGCCTGCAGCGGCGCCGCGGAGCGCGCGGTGAGCACCACCCGCGCGCCAGCCTGGGCATAGGCCTGTGCCAACGCAGCGCCGATGCCGCGCGATGCGCCCGAAATCAGCACCACCGCGCCGTTCAGCCGCGGCGCGATGGCTGCGCCCGGCGCTGCCGATGCGGGCCCAGCCGTGCGCGGCAACAAGCGCTGACGCAGTTTCTGGCCGATCAGCCAACCGCGCACCAGGGCACGTCGCAGGCGCTTCATGGCGTTGGATGCCGGCGCGCCAGGCGCGCGTGGACAGGGTGGCGTTGTTCGGACACGGTTTGCGGGTGGTTGGTGCGCCGCGCGCCGGTAGGCCCGGCCGACTGCGATCGATGCGAGGATGTTAGCTGCAGCCTTCAGGCGTGTACCCGCTCGAAATCGGGGCTGCGCGGGCGACGGGAATGGGTTAGAACGCAGTTCTCCCGACCACTGCGAGCCGGCTTTTCACAACATGACCACCGCCCGCCTGGCCGACGTCAACACCGGTCGCGACAACAACTTCAACCTGCTGCGTTTCGTCGCCTCGCTGTCGGTGGTGATCACCCACGCGGTGGCGCAGTCCAGCGGCATTGCCGAGCTGACTGCGCTGCATGTCTTCGGCACCTACGTCGCCATCCTGGCGCCCGACGTGTTCTTCGTTGCCAGCGGCTACCTGATCAGTGCCAGCCTGCTGAGCCGCAACGACCCGCGTGCGTACCTGCGTGCACGGGTGCTGCGCATCTACCCCGCGCTGTGGGTGGCGATCCTGACCACGGTGTTCGTGATCGGCCCGATCTTCAGCACCCTGTCGGTCGGCGCCTATTTCAGCGACCCGCGCACATGGGTGCACCTGCTGCGCAACCTGACGCTGTTGTTCGGCGCCGCCGAAGGTCTGCCCGGGGTGTTCAACGGCTTGCCGCTGTCGGGCGCCGTCAACGGCTCGCTGTGGACACTGCCAGTGGAAATCCGGCTCTATCTGGCGCTGCTGCTGCTGTGGTGGCTCGCAGGCCGTTTCACCCAACGGCGCGAGTATTGGATGGGGGTGGTGGTGGTGGTCGCTGCGATCGTGTTGGGCGGCCTCAAGCTGTGGCTGGAGCCGGCCTGGGGCGACCACCCGATCAATACGCTGCGGCTGGCGCCGTTGTTCCTGATCGGCTGCGCCATGTTCCTGTGGCGGCAGCACATCCCGATGCGCCGCGACCTGTTCTGGCTGGCCTTTGGCGCCATGCTGCTCACGCTGCCCTGGCTGGAGGTGTTCTTCTTCGTCGAGTTCTTTGCCATCGGCTATGTCACGCTGTATCTGGCCTACGTGCCCGCCGGCGCGGTGCGCGGCTTCAACCGATTCGGCGATTGTTCGTACGGCATCTACATCAACTCGTTTCCCTTGCAGCAGGCGATGGTGTACCTGATGCCCGGCATCGGCGCCTGGGCACTGATCGGCTGGTCGCTGCTGGTGACGTTGCCGGTGGCCATGCTGTCCTGGCACTTCGTCGAGCGGCCCGCGCTGGCGCGAAAGCACAACGCGTCGCGCGTCCGAGCGGTTGTTCCGGCCTCGAACTGAGCCCGATCCCAGCCTGCCGGGGCGATCAGAGCGTCAGTGCGGTGTCGGGCGCAGACAGCACGACATCGGGCAGCGCTTCGGCGCCGCCCATGCTGCCGGTTGCGGCGGTGTCCACGAACACGTAGTCGTCCACCGCACTGAGCAGCGTGACGCCCACCAGCGAGACGTATTCGGTCTGTGCCACGCCTTCGCGGCTGAAGTCGATGCGCCACAGCCCATCGGAGCCGGTGTAGTTCAGCGCGGCATCGGGCCCGAACCCGTGGAACTCGAGCAGGTCGCCGTGCAGTGCATACCAGCCCTCGTAGTCGAGCACGCTGTCGTGGCCCTCGCCCTGGTGGATGACGAAGACATCGTCGCCGAGGCCACCCACCAGCAGGTCGTAGCCGGAGCCCGGCTGCAGCAAGTCGTCTCCGGCGCCGCCGTCGATGTAGTCGTCGCCCTCGCCGCCGATCAGGTTGTCGTTGCCGCCATGACCCAGCAGCACGTCGGCCGCGCCGTTGCCCTGGATGCCGTTGGTGGCCTCGTTGCCCTCGAGGAAGTTGACCAGCTCGTTGCCGGCCAAACCAGCCACCGCGTTGCCCTGCATCAGCGCGTTCTCGACGTAGGCGGGCAGTGCGTAGTCGAAGGTGGTGTAGACGGTGTCGGTGCCGCTGTCGGGGAACTCCCAGATGCGGTCGTCCGCGCTGTCGACGATGTAGATGTCGTTGCCGCGGCCACCGATCAGCCGGTCGACGCCGCTGCCACCGTCGAGCACGTCATCGCCGGCACCGCCCACCAGTACATCGGCACCATCGGCGCCCACCAGATAGTCGTTGCCGGTGCCGCCTTGCATCAGATCGATCTTGGCGCTGCCCTCGATGCGGCTGTCGACAGCCACGCCGTCGAGCGACTGCATCTGCACGTCGCCTAGCACGTCGGGGTCGCCGTTCTGCTTGAGCTCGTTCCAGCGTGCGATGCTGTTGCCGATCTCGCCCGGCCCCCATATCTCGTCGGGACTGAAACCCCAGTTGTACAGGTCGCCGCCGTTGCCACTGTAGAGGGTGTTGCCGGCGATCATGCGCGACCAGAAGATGGTCGGAGCGTCCACCATCATGGCCACCACGTCGACTTCGCTGGAGCCGACGAACTGGCCCGACGAGGCGACCACGTTGTTGACAAAGATGAAGCGCTCGGTCTGGTCTTCGGGCAGCAGCGAATACGACAGGATCAGTGCCTCGACCGGCCGCGCATAGTTGTTGTGCGCCTCCGACTTCATGTTGTCGAAGATCACATTGTCGAAGGCGCGCCAGTCCTTGGACTGGAAGGCGACGAAGCCCTGGCCGTCATTGCCGTACAACACGTTGCTGTAGACGTCGACGTTGTAGGTCCAGCGGTCGAGCTCGATGCCGTTGCCGTCGGGTCCGAAGTTCTCCTGGCTGTCGCTGACGATGTTCAGGCGGATGACCAGATCGTGGCCGCTGCCGTCGCCATAGGCGTCCACGTGGGTGTGGATTCCGCTGGTGCCCACGGTGAGGTTGCCGTTGGACATCACTTCGTTGTACTCGATCGTCGCGTAGCTGGAGCTGATCTCGATGCCGTGCAGCCCGTTGGCGATGACGCTGTTGTAGGCCACCACGTCGCCGTGGCCAGCCACGCCGCCGGCCATCGCGATGCCCTGGCCCGCGTTGTTGTGGATGATGTTGCCTTCGATGCGGTTGTCGCCGCCGGCGCTGGCCCGGATCAGCACGCCGGCCTGCGAGTCGCGAATCTCGTTGTCGCGCACGGTGATGTGGTGTGCACCGCCGAGCAGCGTGACTGCGCCGAATTCCGCACTGTGCAGGTCCAGTCCCTGCAGCGTCACGTGCGAGGCGTTGTCGAAGGTGACGGCGCCCAGGATCTGCGGCCGGTCGCGGGCGCCGCCGGTGGGCTCGTCGCCGTAGCTGCCGATGACCACCGGTGTGTCGGCCGTGGCCTGGACGGTGACGTTGACGTCGGCCCGGATCACCGTGCCCGCTTTCTGCAGGTAGTCGGTGTTGGCCTGCCAGGTGACATCGCTCCATGCATTGAAGGGTTTCAGCAGCGAGCCGTTGCCCCCCTCGGGCGCGCTGGGGTCGATGTGAACCCGGGCGCGGGCGCCGGTGTAGACCACGCCATTGACGAGCAACTGCTCGATGTTGCGTGCATCCAGCGCCAGCGTGCTGAACGAATACACCGGCCCGCTGTCACTGCCCAGGTTCAGGTGGCTGGCGATGTAGCCGGCAAAACCGTCCAGGTCGGCGCGCGTCGCAGCGCTGGACAGCTGAGCGTCGCCGAGCAGGAGCGACAGCGTGTCGGCGCCGAAGCCGCCGTCGTAGCTGTCGCGGGCAAAGCCGCCGGCCCGCTGGCCGTCGAAGTCGAGCAGGTCGTCGCCGGCGCCACCATAGACCGCGTCGGCACCACTGCCGCCGTCCAGGGTGTCGATGCCAGCATCGCCGACCAGCACGTCGCTGCCGTCGCCACCGTGCAGTTGGTCGTCGCCGATGCCGCCATAGGCCACGTCGTTGCCGGCCGCACCATCCAGGTGGTCGTCGCCGGCGTCACCAAACATCAGGTCGCTGCCGTCACCGCCCCACAGGGTGTCGGCGCCGTCGCCGCCGAACAGCAAGTCGTCGCCGGCCAGGCCCCACAGATGGTTGGCCACCGCGTCGCCGGCCAGCTGGTCGTTGTGGGCGCTGCCCGACAGGTTTTCGATGGACACCAGCGTGTCCACGCCCGAGCCGCCGGTGGCTTGCGCCGACGCCACCAAACCGACGGCCACGGCACTTGTGGCGTCTTCGTAGGACACGGTGTCGTTGCCGCCGCCGCCGTCCAGCAGGTTGTCGCCGGCGCCGGCCACCAGCAAGTTGTCCAGTCCATTGCCAATGCCGGCCAGCGTGCCGCCCAGCAGGCGCAATTGCTCGACGTGGGCCCCCAGCGTGAAATCGACGCTGGTGATCACGCGGTCGATGCCACCGGTGGTCGCATCGGCATTGCGCTCGATCACCGTGTCGTCGGCATGGTCGACCACATAGGTGTCGCTGCCATCGCCGCCCACCAGTGTGTCGATGCCGGCACCGCCGTCCAGCATGTTGGCCTCGGCGTTGCCGGTCAGGTGATCGGCATAGGCACTGCCGACCAGGTGCTCGATGCTGATCAGGGTGTCGCTGCCCGAGCCGCCGGTGGTCTGCGCGCTGCCCAGCGCCAGGCTGGCGACCACGGCTGCGCGGGCGTCTTCGTAGGACACCGTGTCGGCGCCAGCAGCGCCATCGATGCGGTTGTCGCCGTCGCCGGCGACGATGCGGTTGTCCAGCGCATTGCCGGTGGCCTGCGCGGCCACGGCAGTCAGGATGCGCAGGTTCTCGACATGCAAGGGCAGCGAGGCATCGACGAAGGCGTACAACCAATCGTCGCCGCCGCTGCTGCGGTCGGGGTCGGCCTCGATCACCAGGTCGCCGATGTCGTCCACACCGTAGATGTCCGATCCGCCACCGCCAAGCATCGTGTCGGCGCCTGCAGCGCCGTTGAGCAGGTCACCGCCGGCGCCGCCCTCCAGTCGGTTGGCGCCGGCATTGCCGACCAGCACGTCGTCGTGGTCGCTGCCGATCAGGTTTTCGATGCTGATCAGGGTGTCGACCCCAGCGCCGCCGGTGGGTTGCGGCCCGCTGGACCCCAGGTTGACCGCCACGCCAGCGGTGGCCCCGACATAGGATGCGGTGTCCACGCCATCGCCACCGTCGAGCAGGTCGTCGCCCGGTCCGCCCAGCAGCAGGTCATCGCCGCCGCCGCCCGCCAGCGTGTCGTCGCCGCGCATGCCGTACAGACGGTTGGCACCGCTGTTGCCGGTCAGGTGGTCGTTGCCGTCGCCGGCCACGGCATGTTCGAGCACGGTGCCCGTGGCCAGCGTGGCAAAGGCTATGCCGCCGACGGTGGAGGTGCCGCCGGGCGACAAGTCGATGACCAGATCGCGCCACATTGCCGCCGCTGCCAGCCAGTCGGTGCCGCCATCGCCATCGGCCAAGACTGCGCGTCCGGCTTGTCCGGCCTGCTGCAGCACCACACCAACTTCGTCGGTGTAGTGGTACAGGTCGTCGGCCATCGGCAGCGTGCCAAAGCCCGTGAAGCGATAGCTGTCGAGGACACCCTCGTTGCCAGCGACACGGTCCTGGATCTGCAGGCGCCATTCGCCGACGGCGGATTCACCGCGCAGCCCGGCGATGCCGAAGGTGTAGGCAAAGCCCGCATCGGCCTGGTCGGACGTGCCGGTGCTGCCATCGTAGACCGTCATCACCGTGCCCTGCGGCGAGACCAGCCGAATCACCGTGTCGGGCAGTGAGGCGTGTGTCAGCCGCAGGTCCAGTGACACATGCTCCAGCGCCAGACCGGCGGTGATCGTGAAGCGCCATTCGCTGGTGGCGTCGTCGGCGATCGGCTGGGCCACGCTGACCAAGCCGGTGTCCACCGCGTGTTCGTTGTCCGACACCAGTGCGGGCGCGTCGATCAGCGCCCAGGCTTCACTCATGCGCACCGCATTGAAGGCGTTGACCACGCCGAAACCGTAATCGGCGCTGAAGTGCCGGCCGCCGCCATTCCAGTGGCTGTCGCCATTCCAGGCCCAGCCGGCGTTCTCGTTCGCGCTCGGGCCGCCGTACAGGCTGCCAGTGCCCGTGGCCGACAGCGCCAGGATGTTCTGGACATCGCGCCAGCCCAGCCCCGCGTTGGCCGACAGCATCAACGCCACGACGCCAGTGACCACCGGCGTCGATCCCGAGGTGCCGCCGAAGTTGTCGGTGTAGTCGCCATCGGCCAGGCCGTCGCGGCCGGCGCCATCGCCCAGCAAGTCGGTGGTCACGCTGCTGGCCGGTGCAGTGACGAGCAGGTTGGCGCCATAGTTGGCATAGGTGGCCACCTGGCCGTCGGGTCCGACCGCACCCGCTGTCACCGTGAAGCGCACAGCACCGATCTGTTCGCCGTTGGCGTCTGCGTTGTCGTTGCCCGACGCATAGACCACCACCGTGCCCAGACCGTTGCGGCCGATGGCCGCGGCCACCTCGTACTTGGCTTGATCCTGGTCGACGATGAAGTTCGGCGTGGTGCCGTAGGAGTGGTTGGTGACGTCGAAGTCCGACAGGTGGTTCAGCGTCAGCAAGTAGCGCGGGAACTGCGTGCTCAAGTCGTCGGCTCCGCCGAGCACTCGCACCGAAGTGAGCCCGGCCTCGTAGGCCACGCCGACGCCGCCCAGGCCATTGCGGGCCGCGGCGATCAGGCCGGCCACTGCGGTGCCGTGCTCGTCGTAGCCGACGAACAGCGGCAGCCCGTCATTGAGCGCGCCCTCGATGACCAGATGGCGCGACGGGTCGTAATTTGTTGCCAGGTCCCAATGGCTGTACTGCACGCCGATGTCCCATTGCCCGACGTGCACGCCCTGGCCTCGGTGGTCGGCCCAGACCCGATCCAGGCCGATAAACGCCGTGCTGCCGGCCCCGAATCCGAGCTGGCCGATCATCGACAGGTGCCATTGCAGCGGCACCAGGGGGTCGTTCATCGCGGGCGTGGTGGAGTTGGTCATGCGGGACCTGGGGGCTCAGGCGCCTGCAAGCGGCAGGCTGGCGGCGCGACCGGCCCCGGTGTGCCACCGGCGAGGGCCGTCGATCACGGATGGGGCGGCGTTGTCGTCAGCGTGCCGCGACGGCGGATGCTGCCACATCAACCGGCGAACGGCGCCTCTGTATCGTCGCGACCCTACCCGCGAATGAGGGGCCCGGCCGAGGGCGGCAATGTGCGCACAGCATCGCCGTGCCCGGCCAGCACGTTCGCGTAGATGTCGAGCAGCATGCGCTGGTGCGCCGCGCGGCTGGACTGGCGCTCGATGTGGGCCCGACCGCCGCGGCCGAGCTGGCGGACCAGCTCGGCGTCGTCCCAGAGGCGGCGCATCGCGCGCGCCAGGCCGTCGACGTCGCCGGGCTCGAACAGCAGGCCGGTCTGTTCGTCCAGCGTGGTCTCGGCCAGCGCGCCGATGCGCGAGGCGAGCACCGGGATGCCGTGGCTCATGGCCTCGCCGACCACGATGCCGAAACTTTCGAACCAGATGCTGGGCATCACGAAGGCCCGTGCCCCGCGGTAGAAGGCCGCCAGCTCGGCGCGATCGTGGGTCACCAGGTAGCGCACCGCGTCGTCGCTGGCGAGGCCCTCCAGCGATTGGTGGCGGTCGCCGGCCAGCCACAGCGGCACGCCGGCGCGCCGGGCAGCGGCGATCGCGATGTCGGCGCCCTTTTCGGGCACGAATCGGCCGGCGAAGGCGATGTAGCGGCCGGCAGCCGGATCGTCGACCGGCGCTGCCGGCAACTCGATCATGCAAGGCAACACGCGCACCGCATCGGCAGCCACGCCGGCCTGCCGCACCAGCCAGTCGGCGGTGAAGCGCGTGGGTGTGACAAAACAGCTGACGTGATCGGTGAACAGGCGCGCGCGGCGTGCCACGGTGTTGCGCAGCGCAAAGGCCAGGCTTTCGGCGCGGCTGCCGCGGCAGTTCTGGCGCACGCAGGCCCACTCGCCCTCGGTGGTGCAGCGCTGGCAGACTTGGCCGTCGAAGTAGTGGTTGTGGGTTGGGCAGGTCAGGCGGTAGTCGTAGACGCTCATCACCACCGGAATGCCGCGCCGGCTGCACTCGGGCAGCACCCAGGGCGAGATCAGTGGATAGAGCTCGTGCACGTGCACCAGCTCAGGGCGTTTTGCGTTCAGTTGCGCGATAAAGGCGCGTATGGCGTCGCGTGCGTACAGGCCGTCGGCAAAGGCGCGCAGCTTCGCGCCAAGTCCATCGCCCAGGCTGCTGCTGTCGCGCACGAATTCGTCGACTTCGATGCCGGCGTCGCGCAACACAGCAATGGTGGCGTGGGTGGCGTTGTCGGCCCCGCCGCCGCCGCGGTGCAGGTTGTAGGCATGAAGGACGCGACGGGGTGGATGCAGGCGCACGGTGGGGGGAAATGCAGGGGATGCACGGACTGTCCGGCCAGTACGCTGATATCGGCTGACCCTCGCGAGGATTGTTGCAGACGGTGCGCTGCGCGTGGTGGCTGGAAGCGCCGGCCGAGCCACCCGATGCTGCGCCATCGCCTGATCGCGGGGGGCGGGCATGTCGATGGCCGGAGGTGCCGCCACAATTCGCCGCTGTGCGCGCTCTGATGCCTGCGCGCCATGCACCGTACCCGCCTCACGCACCTCGAACCGATGGGACTTCTTCACCGATTGCGCGCCAGCGCCATGCAGCGCTCGCGCGCGGCCAAGCTCGACGATTTCTATCGCTACGTCGAACGCGAATGCGACGTGCTGGACGTCGGTGTGTCCAACGTTGACCACAGCCCGTCTGAAAACCTGTTCATGAAGGCGTTTCGCTTTCCTGACTGGCGCTACACCGGGCTGGCCGTCGACACGATGGACGCGCTGCAACGCCAATATCCGGACAAGCGCTTTGTCGTCTATGACGGCCAGGTGTTTCCGTTTGCCGACCAGGCCTTTGGTGCGGTGTTCTCGAACGCCGTCATCGAGCATGTAGGCAGCCCCGACGATCAACTGCGTTTTATCGACGAGATGTTGCGCACCGGGCGCAAGGTGTACTTCACCACGCCCAACAAGTACTTTCCGGTGGAAAGCCACACCAACGTGATCCTGCTGCATTGGGTGTCTTCGGTGTTCTACGCGTGGTGCCGGCGGCACTGCGATTTCTGGGATGCCAGCAACCTGCGCCTGCTCAGCCATGGCGACCTTCACGCGCTGATGCGGCGCTCGTCGGCCAGCAGCTTTTGCATCCGGCGCAACCGATTCTTCGGCTTGACGATGACCTTCAGCGTTTGCTGCGAGCGCTGAATAGAACGTCCCGCGCGACTCCCGGAATCGCGGGGGCGGTGCCTCACGTGGGCACTGTCGATCCCTATACTCGACGCACGTCTGGACAGGTCTGTCCAACGCCGTCTCAGCCCCTCTGCCAGCCATCCGTGTCATTCCGAACCTGCTGTTCCGTCCGCCAATGGCTGTCCCTGCTGGGCATCTGCTGCGCGTTGCTGGGCGGCGCTGGCGCAGCGCTGGCCCAGGCCACCGACGGCCCACCGCCGGCGCAGGTCGAGGGCAACGAGATCGAGGCAACCCTGGCCCGTACGCGCATTCTGCGGGGCCTCACCGAAGGGTTGGCGGCCTACAAGCTGGTGCCCGGTGATGTCCTGGAGATCCTGTTTCTGACCGGGCACGTGGTCGACGCCGCACCCTATCGGGTCAACGTCGGCGACCGGCTGCGCGTCGAGTTCCACTATGTCGACGAGGCCCCTCGCACGGTGCTGGTGCGGCCCGACGGCATGATCACCCTGCCGTACAAGGGCGACGTGGTCGCGGCCGCACGCACGCCTACCGAGTTGGCGGCCGCGCTTCAGCGCCGGTATGCCGACGTCTGGCGCGATCCGCGCATCACCGTCACGGTCGAGCAGTTCACCAGCAAGCTCGACGATCTGCGACTCACCCTGTCCAGTTCGCAGCGAGGCCGTTCGCAGCGGGTGGTATTGGGCTCCGACGGTCAGGCCTACCTGCCCTATCTGCCTGGCCTGCGGCTGGCCGGCCTGACGGTGGACGCGGCGCGCGAACGCATCAACGCCGAGTACAGCCAGCGTCTGGGCGGGCTGGAGGTGTCGGTGCTGCTCGACGCCGTGAGCGGTAACCGGGTGTTCGTGTTCGGCGAGGTGCAGCGACCGGGGCTGGTGGCGGGTGCCGGCAACCTGACCGTGATGCAGGCGGTGGCCAGTGCCGGTGGGGTACTGCCCACTGGCGCGGCTGACACAGTGAAAGTGCTGTCCTGGTCCGACGCGGCCGGTGGCACGCAGGTGCGCACCGTCAACCTGCAACGCCTGGTCGCAGAGGGCCGCACCGAAGACGATCTGCTGCTGATCGGCCAGGCCTCCATTTACGTGCCGCCCACCTCGCTGGTGAGGGCCGGCCGCTTCATGGACCAGTTCCTGCGGCAGGTGCTGATGTTCAACGGCAGCTCCCTGGGCATCAACTACGAGCTGCGGCGCTAGGCGCCGCCCAGGACGACTGCCGCATGCGCCAAATCGCCCGTCTATCGCTGCGTGACCTGCTGTATGTGCTGTGCCGCGATCGTTGGAAGATTGCCGCCGCGATGTTGGCCGCGCTGGCGGTGGCCGGCAGCTGGCTGTTCTTCCTGGCGGACACGATCTACGTCGCCGAGAGTCGGGTGCTGGTACGCATGGGCCGCGAAAAGCTCACCGGCATCGAAACGCTCAACCGCGACAACGCCAACTTCCTGTTCCAGGAACGTGGCCAGGACATCAACAACACCATCGAGTTGCTGCGCGACCCGCAATTCGTCTACCCGGTGCTGCACAAGCTGGCCGCTGGCGTGGTGGTCGATCCGACGCCGCCCGACGGGCTGTACCGTCGCATCAAACACGAGGTCAAGCAGCTTGCACGGTGGGTGATGGAGGTGGTCACCGCGCCGCTGTACTGGCTGGGCCTGCGCACCCGGCTGGCACCTGACGAGGCAATGGCCCAGGTGCTGCGCGGCGCGATGCGGGTGGAGGGCATGGAAGACACCGACGTGATCCGCGTGACGTTCGCATGGACCGATCCGGTGTTCGCGGCACAGGCGGCCAACACCATGGTCGAAGCGTTGCTCAGCCGCCAGGTCGAGGTCTATGGCAGCGACGCGCCGGGTAAGTTCTACGTCGACCAGCTGGCCGATCAGGGGGGCCGGGTGCGCACAGCCGAACAGGCGCTGGAAGGGTTTCGGGCCCGCCACGACATCACCAACCTGACGCTGCAGAAGGAGATGCTGCTGCGCGAGGTGCACGAGGCCGAGGGCCGCCGCAACGAGGTTGGCCTGCGCCTGGCAGAACACCGTGCGCTGCAAGGCTGGCTGAAGGACGAGTCGCAGCGCCTGACCACCACCGGCGATGCGCCTGCCTGGCCGACGACGCCCGAGGTGCGCGGCAAGCCGGTGCTCGACCTGAGCACGCTGGACAAGCAGTTCTTCGAGCTGCTGGCGCGCCGTACCCAGTTGAGCACCACCCACCTGGCCGGCTCGCCGGAGCTGCAACAGCTCAGCCAGCGCATGGCAGGGCTGCGACATCAGAAGCTCGGCGCGATTGCCGCGCACACGGGCACTGCGCTCGTGATCGACGGCCGCGAACATGCTGCGCTCAGCGCGCTGTATGGCGACAAGCGTCAGCGGCTGGAGAGGCTCAATGCCGCCAGCGCCGAGCACGGCGAGCTGGAGCGCGCCCGCCAGACCGCGGAGCAGTCCTTGCTGGCCTTCAGCCGCAAGACCGAAGAGCTGCGCGTGGCCGACCTGCTCAATGACCGCCAGATTTCCGGGCTGCGGGTGATGAGCGCTGCGCGACCGCCGGCCACACCGGCGGCGCCGCGCAAGGGCCTGATCCTGGGCTTGGCGCTGGCCATCGGCCTGCTGCTGGGGCTGGCCTATTCGTCGCTGCTCGAATACTTCGATCACAGCTTCCGTGGGGCCGACGATGTGCAGAACGTGCTGGGCCTGCGTCTGCTGATGACCGTGCCTCGGGTGCGTGCCGGGGCGGGTGAATGAAGCGCTCCACTGCCCAGGGCGCTGCGCTGCGCTGGTCGTCGGGCCTGCGCAACCAGTTGCAGAACGCCAGGCTGCTGGCCGAGCTGTGCCAGCCGGACGCGCCGCGGCGCATCGGCATCGCCGGTTGCCATGCCGGCGCCGGCGCCAGCACCGTGGCGCTGAATCTGGCGCTGCTGCTGCGCGAGCGCCAGCACAGCCCGGTCTGGCTGGCCGAGGCCGATGTGCGTCGGCCAGTGCTGGCCGGCTGGCTGGGTATGGCCGGCGGCGGCTTCAACCGATTGGCCGAGGGTGACACCACCCTGGCCGACTGTGGCGAACAGCACGCTGCCACCGGCCTGCAACTGGTGACCGCCTCGGTTGCAGCGCAGCCATTGCTGCTGCTGCAGAGGGCCGCCGAGCGCTTGTTGCCGCCGGACGCCGACCGCCTGCTGGTCGACCTGCCGCCGGTGCTGGACGCGCCCGACGCCACGCTGGTAGCGCCCCGGCTCGATGGCGTGCTGCTGGTGCTGGAAGCCGAGGGCACACGCTGGGAAGTGGCGCGCGAGGCGCGCCATCGGCTCGAAGCGGCGGGCGCGCATGTGATTGGTGCCGTGCTCAACAAGAAGCCGCACCCGATCCCGAACTGGCTGTACCGGCTGCTGTGAGTCTGGGCCGGTGGCGCTGCCAGCCATGATGTCCGCTCCTGCTGCGCCCGCCGGCGCCGCAGCGGCGTGGCGTCCGCTGCCGGTGCCGCGGCGTTCACCCTGGTGGGTGCATGGCCCGCTGTTGGCCGTGCTGGGCCTCGCCGGCGGAATCTTGGCCATCGTGCTGGCGCATGCGCCGCTGAAGGGCCAGATCGCCGGGCTGGCCGCCTGCGTGTTGCTGCCCGTGCTGCTGTGGCTGCGCGGCGACAAGCTGATCACCACCGGCCTGGCGGCACTGCTGGGCCTGTCCGTGCCGATCAACCTGCGGGTCAACCTGTTTGTCGAGAACCATGTCGGCGGTGCACCCAGCATCACCGTCACGCTGACGGTACTGGTGGTGTTGCTGTTCTGGGCCGTGTGGCTGCACCGCTGGTTGACCGGTCGGCTCGACACCCTGCTGCAGATCCACCGACCGATTGCGCTGGCGCTGCTGCTGCTGCTGGTGCTGGTGCTGCCGTCTTACGCCAATGCGCACTACCCCAAGCTGTTCTGGCTGGAGTGGATTCGTCTGCTGCTGCTGGGCGCGGGGCTTCTGGCGATGATGAGCCTGCGCGAAGACCGGCTGGTGCGGGTGTTCTGCTTCGGGCTGTCGGTGCAGGCGGTGTTCCAGGCTGGCGTGGCACTGGCGCAGTACGGGCTCAAGCGTGAGTTGGGGCTTGGCATGCTGGGCGAGGAGCCGCTGGTCTACCAGAACATCGGCATCGTGCAGGCCTACCGTGCCACCGGCACGCTGGGCCACCCGAACGTGCTGGCGTACTTCTTCGAGATGCTGATGCCCGTGCTGCTGGGCCTGGCGCTGACCCGCCAGCCGGCCGGCTGGCGCCTGTGGTACGGCTTCACCTTCCTGTGCAGCCTGGCGGGCATCTTCGTCACGCTCACGCGCGGCGCCTGGCTGACGATCCCGCTCAGCACCCTGATCGTGCTGTGGCTGGTCTACGGCCGTCGCATCGTGCGGGTGAAGGCGGCGGTGATGGCGGTGATGATCGCCGGCGGCCTGCTCTGCGCTGCCTTCTACGCATGGCCGATCATCGAAAAGCGATTCACACACACCGATTACAAAAGCTCGGGCTCGCGCATGCCGCTGAACCTGGCGGCGCTGTCGGTGATCGAGAAGTACCCCTTCGTCGGCGTCGGGCTGAACAACTTTGCTGAGCGCTTCAAGATCGAGGACACCACGGGTCACACGCGGATATTCCTGAACTTCAAGCAACTGGTGCACAACATGTACCTGTGGATCGCCACCGAGGTCGGCCTGATCGGCCTGGTGGGCTACATGGGCTTGTTTGTCACCACCATCGTGGTCGCGTTCCGCGTCGCTCCGCGCGCGCCACCGGTGCCGCGCGCCGTGCTGGTGGGCATTGCTGCGGGGCTGCTGGCGCACCTGCTGCACGGCCTGGTCGATCCGGGCTTTCGCGTGTCGGTGCAGAACAGCTACCAGATCTTCTTCAACATGGGCATTGTCGGCCTGCTGGCACTGCAGCACGGCCACAAACGGTCGCGATGGTTCGCCCGTCGGTCAGCGTGATCGTCGTCAGCTGGAACTGCGCCGCCTTGCTGGCGCAGTGCCTGGCTTCGCTGCGCGTGCAGACCGGTCTGGGCGAGCTGGAACTGCTGGTGGTCGACAACGCCTCGCAGGACGACAGTACCGACGTTGCGCGCCGGTGCTGGCCGGGTGCCCGCGTGATCGCCAATGTGCACAACCTCGGTTTCGCCACTGCCAGCAATCAAGGGCTGGCCGCTGCCAGTGGCCAACTGCTGCTGCTGCTGAACCCCGACACCGTACTGCCGCAACCCGACACGCTGTCACGCGTGGTCGACCGGATGGTGGCGTTTCCGGCGATCGACATGGCCGGGGTGCGGCTGGTGTTTGCCGACGGTACACACCAGGTGGGCGACGGCGGTTTTGCACCGACGCTGGGCCATGCATTGGCGCATGCCTTCGGCCTGACGACGCTGTCGCCGCGGTGGCGTGGCCTCTTTCTGCAGGACGGCAGCGTCGCCACGCCGTGGGGTGCCGTTGGCTGGGTCTGCGGTGCCTTCACCGTGATGCGGCGCAGTGCTTGGCAGCGCGCCGGCGGCATGGACGAGTCGTACTTCCTGTACGGCGAGGATGTCGAGTGGGGCTGCCGGTTGAACCGGCTCGGCCTGACCGTGGCCTACCTGCCCGACATCGACATCGTGCACCTGCAAGGCGGCACGCAGCGCAAGCCCGGCGACGCTCCGGGCACGCGCTGGATCGATGGCCTGTCGCAGCTGTACTGGCGCTACAACCAGGGCCGTGGCTTTGGCCTGTACCGCGCCGGCATGGCTGCCGGCTTCGGTCTGCGCGCGTTGGTTGCCTGGCCGCGCAGCCGCCAGCGTGCCGCCACGATGGTGCGCTACGCCAGTGGCTTCTGGCACCAGCAGGCGCCATCGGCCCGAGAACCCCTGCCATGAGCCCTGACGACCCGAACACGCCGCAGCACACCACGCCAATGCCGATCGCGCCGTTGCGCATCGCCTTGATGGGCAGCCGCGGCATTCCCGCCAGCTACAGCGGCTTCGAGACCTTCTATGAGCAGCTGGCGGTGCGGCTGGCTGCGCGCGGCCATCGGGTGACGGTGTACAACCGCGCCCATCACTACAAGACGCACCACCGCGAGTACCGCGGTGTGCGCATCGTGACGCTGCCATCCATCGCCACCAAGCACCTGGACACGCTCAGCCACGCCCTGTTGTCGTTGCTGCACGCGCTGTGCACACGCCAGCAGGTCTACAGCATGGTGATCGTCGGCAACAGCCCATTGGCGCTGCTGACGCGGCTGTTCGGCAAGAAGCTGGTGCTCAACGTCGACGGGGCCGACTTTGCCCGCGACAAATGGACCGGCTTTGCCAAGACCTACCTGCGCTGGTGTGAGGGCATCGCTGCCCGGTGGGCCGACGTGATCATTGCCGACTCGCGGGTGATCCAGCAGCGCTACCTCGCGTTGTACCGGCGCGAGACGGTGTTTCTGCCCTACGGCGCCAATCTCTGCCCGCGCGACGACGCACCGCCCGACCCGCCGGTTCTGGCGCGCTTCGGCCTCAGTCCGGGCGAGTACATCCTGTTCGTGAGCCGCATGACGCCTGAAAACTGCGCCCATGTGCTGGTTGAGGCCTGGCAGGCCGCCGGCTGCCCGCGCCGGCTGGTGCTGGTGGGCGACGCCCCCTATGTCGATGACTACCAGAACGAAATTGCCCGCTTGTGCGAGGGCACCGACATCGTGCGCACCGGCTACTTGTTCGGCGACGACTACCGCGACCTGAGCCGCCATTGCCGCTTGTTCGTGCTGCCCGCGGGCATCGACGGCACGCGCCCGGTGCTGCTCGACCAGATGGCCTTCGGCAACTGCGTGCTGGTGCGCGACACGCCGGCCAACATGGAAGTCATCGGCGACGCCGGCGACAGTTTCTCCAACGACGACCCGGTGGCCTCGCTGGCCACCAGGCTGTCTGCACTGGATGGTGATGATGTAGAGGTGGCCCGGCTGCGCGCACGGGCGCTGGAGCGGGTGGCGGCCCACTACTCGTGGGAGCGGGTGACAGACGAGTACGAGAAGATGTTCAGCCGGCTGGCCGCCGGCGCGCGGCCCGCGCTTCGATGAGCGTGCGCCACATGGCAGCCAGCGGCAAGGTGCCGCTGACCAGCGCCACGCTGGCATAGGCCGCGCTGGCCAGCAACGCCGCCCACACCGGCCCCAGCGGCTGCAGCAACCACAACGCAGCCACCAGCAGCGCACAGCAGGCAGCGATGCGACCGATGGCGCGCGGTGCGTAAAGATTGCCGAAGCGGGTGAAGGTGTAGTACTGCGAGCCGGCCAGCATCGCCGCCTGCGTGCCCAGCGCGGCCCAGGCCGCGCCCACGGCGCCGTGGGCGGGCACCAGCGCGGCGTTCAGCACCACCGCCATCAGCGCGCCGCCGGGTGCCACCCAGTAGGCATGTCTGACCTCGCCGTTGGCCAGGTTCACGGCTGTGCCGATCAGCGCCAGCATCACCAGCAGCACGTCCCAGACCAGGATGGACAGCGGCTCAGCGGCGCCGGCATAGGGCGCACCGAAGATTGCCGTGACCAGTTCCGTGGCGACTGTCGGCACCACGATCGCCAGGGGCAGCGCCAGCGCACAGGCGCCTTGCACAAACAGCCGGCTGCGCGCCAGTGCGGCCGTGCGGTCACTGCGGATCTCGCGCGACAGGATCGGTATCAGCGGCGTCGTCAGCGTCACCGCGAAGAACACCGCCAGATCGAGGATGCGGTAGGCCGCGCTGTACTGGCCCAGCACCAGCGGCCCGTGCAGGCGCTCGAGCACGAACACGTCCATGCGGATCGCCAACGTGGTGAACAGCGCACCCACACCCATCGGCAGCGCCAGCTTCAGGATGTCGGCCAGCAGCGGCCGGTCAGGCGTCCAGTCGGGCCGCACGTGGCGCAGCATCAGGATCACCGCCATGCCGGTATAGACCGCGTTGCTGGCGACGAACAGCGCCGTCAGCATGTCCACGGGCATGGTGGGCTTGGCCACCACCAATGCCACCACCGCCAGTTGCGCCATGCCGAAGGCCAGGTTCGGCCACAGCGACAACCAAGGCCGACCCACCACCTGAAACACCGGCTCGAAGAAGCGCGAGGCCAGCACTGGCAGGCCGAACGCGGCAATCAGCAAGGCGCCCTGCGCACCGGCATTTGGCAGCACCAGGGCCGCCGCGACGCAGCCCGCCATCACCAGGGCGGCCAGCACCGCGCGCATCAGGATGTAGTTGCCCAGGTAGTGTGCACGGGCGCTGCCGTCCAGCAAGGCCAGGCCGTGGGCCAGCACCGCGGTCGTGCCCAGGTCGGCCAGCGTGGCGCCCACCGTGATGAAGGCCAGCACGTAGCTGAAGCGGCCGAAGACCTCCGTGCCCATCAGCCGCGCCACCACCAGGATCAATGCAAGGTTGGCGGCGATCGACAGCACCCGTGCCAGCCCTTGTGCCAGCACATTGGCAGCAAACTGGTGGCGATCGGTCATGGGCGCATGGGGAATATTCAGGGTCAGCGCTCGCGGCCGGCCCGTTGCAGCAGTCGGGTCAACGGCGACAGCCAGTAGTCGAGCGGTGTGCGTGCGCGGGTGGTGATGAAGACCTCCACCTCCATGCCCGCGGTCAGCGGCAGCGCGGTGGGGCCCAGTTCCAGCCAGACGATGAACGGCGCCGCAGCCGCCGCGCCGGGCGCCGCAGCGCTGGCCTCGGCAGCGTCGGGGCCCGCGCTGCGGTCGGCGCCCACCAGCACCACGCGCGCCGGCAGCAGCGGTGTCTCGCGCGACGCAAACGCGGTGATGCGCACATCGGCAGTGGCGCCGATCCCCACGTCGGCCAGGTCGGCGGGCCGCAGCCGGGCTTGCACACGCAGGCGCGCGTCGGTCGGCAGGATGTCGAGCAGCGGCTGGCCGGCTCCGACCACGCTGCCTGGGCCCAACGGGCGCAAGTCGACCACCCGGCCGTCGATCGGCGCGGTGACCGTCAACTTCTGCCAGCGGCCATCGGCAGCACGGCGGCGCACCACCAGGTCGGCCAGACGGCGCTCGGCCTCGGCCAGGTCGCGTGCGTTGTCGCGGGCCAGGCGCAGCGGTTCGCTGCGCCGCAGGCCGGTCAGCTCTTCGCGCCGGTCCAGGGCCTCCCCCAGCATGCCGCGCTGGGCGTGCAGCCGGCTCTCGGCCTCCTGGACAACGCGCCGCAGACCCAGCAGCCGCGTGTCGCTGACAAACCCGTCGCCGGCCAACTGCTGGTTGCGCTGCAGTTCGTCGTGCGCCAGTGCCAGCGCGGCGGCGTCGGCGGCGGCGGCATGTTCGAGTGAGGCCACCCGCCGGGCGGCCTCGCGCTGTTGGCGGTTGATTTGGTCGATCGCCGCCTGCTGCTGCTGCCAACTGCTGACCAGCAGGCGCGCTTCCTGGGCCTGCAATGCAGGCGGAGCGCCTGGTGTGGCGGGCAGCGGTTGCGGTCCGGCGCGGTGCTCGGGTGTCCAGGCGGCCAGCCGGCGCAAGCGTTCGACGCGCACGCGTTCGCCCGCCTCGGCTTCGGCCAGCGCGTCGCGCTGGGCCACGGTGTCGGGGTCGTCCAGCGTGGCCAGCAGGGCACCGGCACGCAGCGCCTGCCCTTCATGCAGCGGCCATTGACGCAGCACCCCGGTGGCGCCGGCGAGCACGACCACGCGCTGGGCCACCGGCCGAAGTGTGCCGGTGGCAATCACCGCACCGGATACCGGGGCCAGCGCGACCCACAGGCCCAGGCCCACCACCAGCAGGATCAGCGCAGCCAGGCCTGCGCGAATCTCGCGGCCGATGGCGGGTGCGTGTCCGGCGGTGTCGGGCGCAGCCTTGAGGTTTGTCGCGAAGGCGGGCAGTTCGTCCCCGGGGGGTGCGCGGCGGTTCATGTCGGCGCCTCCGTGGGCATGCCGAGCTGACGTGCGACGTCGGTTGCTGGTCCGTCGGCCAGCAACTGGCCATCGCGCAGCACCAGCCAGCGCGGCGCCAGCCGTGCCCACGACTGTCGACCGGTGAGGATCAGCACGGTGGCACCAGCCGCCCCCAGGGTCTCTATGGCCTGGCGCAGCACGCGTGCGCTGTCGCCGTCGGTGACAGCGCCGGGTTCGTCGATCACGACCAGCTGCGGCTGCGTGTACAGCAGGCGCGCCAACGACAGGCCGCGCCACTGGTGCGCCGATGGCTCGAAGGCACCACGCGCAAGCCGCGTATCGAAGCCGGCAGGCAATCGCTCGATCCAGGCGGCCACGCCTGCTGCCGTTGCGGCATCGCCCAGCGCGCGAGTGTCCGCCGTTGAGCCGCAGGCGATCAGTTCGGCGATCGTGCCCTCGGCTGGCGCTGGATCGGCATGCCACCAGCCGCGGCGCGGTGCATCACCCTGCGCCTCGCGCTGGCGCCAGCCCCGGCCGTCGACCAGTACCTGCCCCAGGCCTGGATCGACCAGCCCCAGCAGCAAGCGCCCCAGCGTGGTCTTGCCCGCGGCGGCGGGACCGATCACCGCAATCCGTTCACCTGGCGCGATCTCCAGGTTCAGTCCCTTGAGCAAGGGTTTGGCTGCACCTGGCCAGCCCAGGCTGGCGTCGCTGACGCGCAGCCGCGGCACAGCGGGCGCGCCGGCCCCGCCGGTGGCAGCCGGTGCTGACCAGGCCTGCCCGCCGGCCAAGGCCTGCTGCTGCTGAAGCAGCGCCGCCAGCCGCTGTGCTGCAGGCCAGGCTTCGCGCAGTGGCCGCCAGCCATGCTGCAGGGCTTCCAGCGGCCCGAGCAGGCGGCCGAACAGCATGGTGGCGCCGATCATCACCCCAGGGGTGAGATCGCCGCCGATCACCAACCACGCGCCGGCCGCCAGCAGCAGCGCCTGCAGCACCTGCTTCAAGCCGCGCAACAGCGCAGCAAAGCCCGCGGTGCCTGCTTGCAGTGCGGTGGTGCGCTGCATCCAGCGGTCGCGCAGGCGCTGTGCACGTTGCAGCAACGCGGGCAGCGCGTTGTGGACTCGCCATCCCTCGGCCTGGCGTGGCAATGCTTCCAGGGCCTGTGCCTGATCGATGGCCAGGGCGGTGGCTTCTGCAACGGCACGGCGCTGCAGCGCATCCTGGGTGGCGATCAAGGCCAGTACCAGCAGCACGCCAACGACCGCCACGGCCCCCAGCACCGGGTGCAGCAGCGCCAGTGCTGCCAGCACCAGCGGCAGCCAGGGTGCATCGAACAGCGCCACCAGCGGTGGGCCGCCCAGTGCCTGCCGCAGCAGTTGCAGGTCGCGCGCCGGACCAGACGAGCCGGCCGACGCGGTCGCCGCGTGGCGCAGCACCAGCGGCGACAGGCGCAGATCGAGCTCGGCGGCCAGGTGCTGCAGCAGGCGCTGGCGCGCAGCGTCCAGCGCCACCCAGATGCCCAGTGCGAACAGCGTGACGGCCAGCAACAGCGCCAAGGTATCGCCACTGCGGCTGGCCAGCACACGATCGTAGACCTGGATGGAGAACAGCGCCGGCACCAGCGCCAGCAGGCTGGCCAGCCCACTGAACAGCGCCACCGCGCCCAGTGCGCGCCGCAACACCGGCACGGCATCGACCAAGAGGCGCAACGGTGCGCCTCGGCCCAGCGGGCCTGTCACGGCCGGCAGCGCGCGCGGCGCGACCGGTCAATACGCATTCGGGTCGTCGATGACGCTGAACAGCGTCATCCAGAGGATGCGCAGGTCCAGTGCCAGCGACCAGTTGTTGATGTACTCCAGGTCGTACCGGATGCGGTTGGCCATCTTGTCAGGGGTGCTGGTCTCGCCACGGCAGCCGTTGACCTGCGCCCAGCCGGTGATGCCCGGTCGTACCTTGTGGCGCAGCATGTAGCCCTCGATCTTGCGGCGGTGGGACTCATTCAGCGCCACCGGGTGCGGCCGCGGTCCGACGATGGACATGCGACCCTGCAGCACATTGATGAGTTGTGGCAGCTCGTCGAGCGAGGTGCGGCGCAGGAAGGCACCGAGTGGCGTGACCCGCGCATCACCCTTTCGGGCCTGGGTGAATGCCGCCTTGCCGTCTTCGGTGACGCTCATCGTGCGGAATTTGTAGACCAGGATCTCGCGACCGTCCAGGCCATACCGCTTTTGCCGGAACAACGCGGGGCCAGGCGACGAGCGCCGAACCGCCAGCGCGATGCCCAGCATCGGCAGCGCCAGCAGCAGCAGCAGCAGGCTGGCGCCAACCAGGTCGAACAGCCGCTTCGACAGGCCCGAGCCCCCGTGGTGCGGGGTATCGACCAGGCTGATCATCGGGATGCCACGGAACACTTCCCAGCGCGCCGACAACAGGCCGAAGGCATCGAAGTTGGGCACGTACATCACCGTCACGGTGGAATCGCGCAGCGCATGGATCAGTGCGCGGATGCGCAACTCGGCGCGCAGTGGCAGCGCGATGAATACGATGTCGAGCTCACCGGCCGTGGCACGGCGCACCAGCTCATCGAGTGTGCCTGCGATCGGCATCTCGCGGATCATCCGGTCGTCGTCGGGGCGCCGGTCGTCGAAGATGCCGACCAGCCTGATACCCATCCAGGTGCTGGCGACCACTTGCTCGACGATCGCCTGTCCGGTCGGATTGGCCCCGACGATGGCTGCCAGCCGATAGTTGGCGCCACCGCGGCGCAATCCGCGCAAGCCCAGCCGCAAGGCGATACGGGCCGACAACATCAGCGCCAGCGTGAGAACCAGCCACACCACCAGCACGCCGCGTGACAACTTGGCCTGTGACTCCAGCAGGAAGGCCAGCACCGCCAGCCCAGTGGCGGCGACCAGCCAGCACCAGGCATTTCGCCGCAATTCGGCGCCCAGCGAAGCCACGCGCCAGGTACGGTACAGCGGCCATTGGCCCGCGGCGATGGTGAACAACGCCACTGCCACCAGCCCGGTGACCATGTCGTCGTCACGCCAGCCGATGCCTTCGGCCAGCTGTGCCAGCCACAGGCCGAGGAAGATCCAGGCCAGATCGACCAGACGGAACAATTCCACCAGCGTGGCACCGTGGCTGTGCACCCAGCCCCGAGACCGGCCCGGGCCGAAGGGGTCAACCATGTTGCGCCGCCCCGGTGCCAACCGGCTTGCCCACCAGCGCCATCACCCAGGGATTAAAACCGGTGCCCCACAGCGCACGAGGCAGGTGGCGCACATAGGCATTGGCCAGGCCTTGCAGCGCGCCGTGCGCCCGACCGAAGCTGAGAAAGCCTTCGACCGATTGCGGCTGCAGCGTGTGCGGCAGGCCGGCCAGGTAGCGCCGCACGTCGGCGTGGTTCCACAGAAAGTAAGCGCCCCAGGTGCGGTGCACCGACAGCCCCACGTGACGCGACAACCAGCGCTCAAGCGCCGACGACTGCGTGTCCAGGTCGTGCGCGGCATCGACCGGGAAGCCCCGGTTGGGGCCGGCCACCAGCATCGCACCACCTGGCCGCACGACGCGGAAGATCTCGCGCAGCCACTGCTGTCGCACCGCGTGGTAATCGGGCCGCCGGTCGGAATGGCCGTTGGTGGTGCCGATGTGCTCAATCACACCTAGCGTGTAGACAAAGTCGATCGCGTTGTCGGCAAACGGCAGCCGCAGTCGGTCGGGATCGATCACGAACATGCGCTCGGCTGACAAATCCAGCCGCTGCCAGTGGCGGTGAAGCCCGGGCAGATCGACCCCGTAGGCCTCAAACCCCTGTTGCTCGAAGGTGCGCACCATGGTGCCGACACCACAACCGACGTCGAGCACGCGCCGCGCACCCAGTGCCCGGGCGCGCGGCATCAGATAGTCCAGGGTCTTGCGGGCGTTCACCGCTTCTTGTGCGGCGGCGTAATCGTCGGTGGTCACATCCGGCGCTGCTGCGGGGTCACCCACCACCAAGCTGCGGTAGCGGCCGTGCCAGCCTCTCACGCCGCTGAAGTCGAGCACCTTGTCCATCGCTTCACCCCCGCCCGAGCACGCGACGTACGGCGGCGATCACGTCGCTGACATCGTTGTCGGACAGCCGCGCCGAAATGGGCAGGCTGACGGTCTGCCGGCCGACGCGCGTGGCCACCGGCGTGGTGTGCGGACCCCAGCCCAGCGTGCGCTCGTAATACGGGTGCTCGGTGACCGACAGGTAGTGCACGCCCACGCCGATGCCCTGGGCCGTCATCGCGTCCAGAAAGCGGTCGCGCGGCAGGCCGCAGACGGCCTCATCGATCAGCAGCGTGTAAAGGTGCAGGCCATGACGCGTGTGCGGCGCTGCAGCGGCCGGGCACACCACCGGCAAGTCGGCGAAGGCCTCGTCGTAGCGCCGCCAGATCTGCTGGCGGCGCTGCCAATAGCGCTCGACCCGACCGAGTTGGCGCAGCCCCAGCGCTGCCTGAAGGTCCATCATGTTGTATTTGAAGCCGGCCTCGACCACCTGGTAGTGCTTGAACCCTTCGTCGCCGAAACGTTTCCAGGCGTCCTTGCTCATGCCGTGCAGGCCCAGCACCTTGATGCGCGCAGCGTCGACCTCGTCGCGAGCAAGCACCATGCCACCCTCACCGGTGATGATGTTCTTCGTGACGTAGAAACTCAGGCAACCAAAGGCGCCAAAGGTACCTGCCGCGCGGCCGCGCCAGGTGGTCTCGATCGCGTGGGCGCAGTCCTCGATCAGTGTCAAACCGTGCCTCGTCGTGATGGCGGTGAGGGCGTCCATGTCACAGGACCGTCCGGCAAAGTGCACCGGCAATACGACCTTGGTGCGGGGCGTGATCGCTGCGTCGATCTGGTTCGGATCGATGTTGAAACTGTCGGGCTCGATGTCGACCAGCACCGGGGTGGCGCCCGTGTGCAGGATGGCGTTGACTGTGGCGCAGAAAGTCATCGGGGTGGTGATCACCTCGTCGCCCGGTCCCACACCGGAGGCGAGCAGCGCCAGATGCAACGCTGCCGTGCACGAGTTCAGGGCCACGGCGTGCGGACTGCCTTTGTAGGCGGCCATCGCGGTCTCGAACTGGGCTACGCGCGGTCCGGTACCAATCCAGCCGCTGCGCAGCGTGGCCACCACCTCGGCGATGTCTTCTTCCTCTATCGCTGGTGCACCAAAGACCAGAAACCGATCCTTGGCCCGGATGGCCTCGCTATTCATCTAGTGTCCCAACCGATGTCTGTGCTGACGGACCCCGGGATGGGCCGTGCAAGCAGGCACTGTAGCCTGCGACCGCCCTGGCGCGTCAACCCCGTACCGGTGGGACGCCCCCCGCATTTTGGGGGGCGCGCGGCGGCGATTGGCTTGTGGTCGGGCGCATCGTTGTCGCCGTGCGCTGTGACCGCAACCGTGCGCTGGCCATGATCTTGTACAGCTGGCGAGCGGCGATTCCAGGCGCCTCGTTACCATCGCGGCTCCATGCCCAGCACCCGCACCGCGCCCGCCGCTTCGTCCATCGCTACGTCCACCAGCACCGATCCGCTGGCCATCCTGCAGCAGGTGTTCGGCTACGGCGCCTTCCGCGGCCAGCAGGGCGCCATCATCGGGCGGGTGTGCGGCGGCGGCGACGCGCTGGTGCTGATGCCCACCGGCGGCGGCAAGAGCCTGTGCTACCAGGTGCCGGCGATCGCCCGCCACCGCGGCGGCCACGGCGTCACGCTGGTGGTCAGCCCGCTGATCGCGCTGATGCACGACCAGGTCGGCGCGCTCGATGAGGCGGGCGTCAAGTCGGCCTTCCTGAACAGCTCGCTCGAAGGCGATGAGGCGCGCCGCGTCGAGCGCGACCTGCTGGCCGGCACGCTGGTGCTGCTGTACGCCGCGCCCGAGCGCATCCTCACGCCGCGCTTCCTGGCGATGCTCGACTCGCTGCACGCGCGTGGGCTGCTCAGCCTGATCGCCATCGACGAGGCGCACTGCGTCAGCCAGTGGGGCCACGATTTCCGCGAAGAGTACCTGGGCCTGTCGCAGCTGCACGAGCGTTTTGCCGACGTGCCGCGCATCGCGTTGACCGCCACCGCCGACGCCCACACCCGCGCCGACATCGTCGAGCGGCTGGCGCTCGAATCGGCCGAGCTGTTCGTCGCCAACTTCGACCGCCCCAACATCCGCTACCAGATCGTCGAGAAGGACGAGCCGCGCAAGCAGCTGCTGCGCTTCCTGCGCGACGAGCACGAGGGCCCAAATGGCATGGACAGCGGCATCGTCTACTGCCAGAGCCGCAAGAAGGTGGAAGAAACCGCCGCCTGGCTGGCCGACGAGGGCCTCAACGCGCTGCCCTACCACGCCGGGCTGGACGCCAACGTCCGTCGCCGCCATCAAGACCGCTTCCTGCGCGAAGAGGGCGTGGTAATGGTCGCCACCATCGCTTTCGGCATGGGCATCGACAAGCCCGACGTGCGCTTCGTGGCGCACCTGGATCTGCCCAAGAACATCGAAGGCTACTACCAGGAGACCGGCCGCGCCGGCCGCGACGGCGCGCCGGCCACCGCCTGGATGGCCTACGGCCTGGCCGACGTGGTCAACCAGCGCCGCATGATCGACGAGGGTGAGGCCAACGATGATTTCAAGCGCCTGCAGCGCGCCAAGCTCGACGCCCTGCTGGCACTGGCCGAGGCGCACGACTGCCGGCGTGTGCGGCTGCTGGCCTACTTCGATGAAGACAGCACCCCTTGTGGCAATTGCGACAACTGCCTGCAGCCGCCGGCGGTGTGGGATGCGACCGACGCCGCGCGCAAGGCGCTGAGCTGCATCTACCGCTTCCACCAGCAAAGCGGCTTCGGCTTTGGCGCGGGCCACCTGATCGACGTGCTGCGCGGCAAGGTCACCGACAAGGTCACGCAGCGGGGCCACGAGCGGCTGTCCACCTTCGGCATCGGCGCCGAGATTGCAGAGCAGCAGTGGCGCGGCGTGCTGCGCCAGCTGATCGCGCTGGGCCATGTGGCCAGCGTGGGCGAGTTCAACACGCTGGAGCTGACCGACAGCGCGCGCGCCGTGCTGCGCGGCGAAGTGCCGGTGATGCTGCGGGTGCCGGCCGATCCGCCGCCGCGCGCGCGCAAGGGCGCGCGCAGCAGCGGCAGCGCCCGCAGCGCGTCGGCCAAGCCGCCGCCGGTGGCGCTGGACGAGCCCGGCCTGGCGCGCTTTGCCGCGCTCAAGGCCTGGCGCGCCGAGGTGGCGCGCGAGCACAAGCTGCCGCCCTACGTGGTGTTCCACGACGCCACGCTGGCCGAGATGGCGCGCGAGGCGCCCGACTCGCTCGATGCGCTGGCCGGCATCAGCGGCGTGGGCGCCAAGAAGCTCGAGGCCTACGGGTCGGAATTGCTGCGGGTGCTGCAGCACACCGTGATCGCCAGCGGCTGAGCGCGGCGCCAGGCGCAGGCGCTGCGCTTCAGTCGCCCTGTGCCGCGGTCTTGAGCGCGGCCATCAGGGCCGGCATCTGCAGCACGGCGTGGCGCACGTCGGGGGTGTCGAGCACACCCTCGCGCTTGAGCGCCGAGACCAGCCGGCTGGCGGTCTCCACCGTCATGCCCAGCATCGAGCCCATCTCCTGGCGTGAGGGCAACCACACCTGGCCGTCGGGCTGGCCGAACTCGCTGAGCTTGAGCAGCAGGCGCAGCATGCGCCAGCGCGCGCTGCCCACGCTCAGCTCGGTGAGCCATTCGTCGGCTTCGTCCAGCGCGGCCTGCCAGCGCTTCATCATGTCGCGCAGCAGTTGCGGTTGTGCGCCGGACAGCTCGTCGAGCAGCACCCGCGGCAGCCGGCACACCTTCACCGGGGTGCAGGCCAGCGCGTCGGCGGCATAGGTCTGGCCCAGCATCGCCTCCATGCCGATCAGGTCACCGGGCCCGGCCAACCGCACGATGCGCCGCCCGCCGCGCTCGTTGCCCCGTTCGAGCCGCACCACGCCTTCGCGCACGGTGAAGGCCGAGGTGCCCGGCGCGTTGGCGGCAAACAGCGGCTGGCCCGGCTCGAAGCGCAGGTCGGGCACGCGGTAGTGGATGTTCTCCAGCGCGGCCGGGTCGAGCACGCCGAACAGCGCCAGGCGCCGCACACCGCACTGGATGCAGACGCGCGCCTGCGGGTTGTAGACGGTGGACGCCGCGGCGGAGTGTTCGTACAGCGGGATCACGGGGCCGGTGGGTGACTTCACCGCCGCAGTATCGCCGCCCGCCCGATGCGGTCAACGCTTGGCCGAGCGCAACCCTCCCGCCGTCGCCGGGCCGGGTCGCTATGATGGTCGGTTGCCCTCGCCGTCCGGACCCGATGCCCCGCCTTGCGCCAGAACCCCCCGTCCCGCTGACACCGGCCGCCTCGCCCGCCTCGCCCGCCCTGAGCGCCCTGAGCGCCCCGAGCGCCCCGAGCGCGCGGGCCGCCGCGCTGCCGGCGGGTGCCACGCATCTGCAGATCCGCGGCGCGCGCACCCACAACCTGAAGAACATCGACCTCGACATCCCCAAGCATGCGCTGGTGGTGATCACCGGGCTGTCGGGCTCGGGCAAGAGCAGCCTGGCCTTCGACACGCTGTATGCCGAGGGTCAGCGGCGTTACGTCGAAAGCCTCAGCGCCTACGCCCGCCAGTTCTTGCAGCTGATGGACAAGCCCGATGTCGACGTGATCGAGGGACTGTCGCCCGCCATCAGCATCGAGCAGAAGGCCACCAGCCACAACCCGCGCTCGACCGTGGGCACGGTCACCGAGATCCACGACTACCTGCGCCTGCTGTATGCCCGCGCCGGCACGCCCTTCTGCCCCGACCATGATCTGCCGCTGCAGGCGCAGAGCGTGGGCCAGATGGTCGACGCGGTGCTGGCGCTGCCTGAGGACACCAAGCTGATGGTGCTGAGCCCGGTGGTGCGCGACCGCAAGGGTGAGTTCACCGAGCTGTTTGCCGACATGCAGGCGCGGGGTTACGTGCGTTTTCGGGTCGACGGCCAGATCGTCGAGGCCAGCGAGCTGCCCGAGCTGAAGAAGAACGAGAAGCATGACGTCGACGTGGTGATCGACCGGCTGAAGGTGCGGCCCGACATCAAGCAGCGGCTGGCCGAGAGCTTCGAGGCCGCGCTGCGCGCCGCCGACGGCAAGGCCATTGCGCTGGAGATGGACACGGGGAAGGAACATCTGTTCTCCAGCAAGTTTGCCTGCCCGGTGTGCAGCTACGCGCTGCCCGAGCTGGAGCCGCGGCTGTTTTCCTTCAACGCGCCGATGGGCGCCTGCCCGCACTGCGACGGCCTGGGCCAGCAGACGGTGTTCGACCCCGAGCGGGTGGTGGCCTTTCCGTCGCTGAGCCTGGCCGGCGGCGCGGTCAAGGGCTGGGACCGGCGCAATGCCTACACCCACTCGATGCTCGAGAGCGTGGCCAAGCACTACGGCTTCGACATCGAGACGCCGTTCGAGGGCTTGCCCAAGCCGGCGCAGCACGCGCTGCTATACGGCTCGGGCAGCGACGACATCGAGTTCGTCTACGAGGCCGAGACGGCCAAGGGCAAGACCCGCAGCGTCAAGCGCTCACACCCCTTCGAAGGGATCATCCCCAACTTCGAGCGGCGCTTCCGCGAGACCGATTCGGTCACCGTGCGCGAAGACCTGGCCCGCTACCAGGCCGCCAAGCCCTGCGGCCACTGCGGCGGCACGCGGCTGCGGCGCGAGGCGCGGCATGTCTTCCTGCTGGGCACCGACCCGGCGGTGCCGCGCCAGGCCATCTACCAGGTCGAGCACGCCACGCTGGCCGAAGCGCTGCACTACTTCGAGTCGCTCACGCTGCAGGGCAGCAAGGCCGAGATCGCCGACAAGGTGGTGCGCGAGATCCGCGCGCGGCTGAAGTTCTTGAACGACGTGGGGCTGAACTACCTCAGCCTGGACCGCAGTGCCGACACGCTGAGCGGCGGCGAGGCCCAGCGCATCCGCCTGGCCAGCCAGATCGGATCCGGGCTAACGGGCGTGATGTACGTGCTCGACGAACCCAGCATCGGCCTGCACCAGCGCGACAACGAGCGCCTGATCGGCACGCTGCGCCACCTGCGGGATCTGGGCAACAGCGTGCTGGTGGTCGAACACGACGAGGACATGATCCGCGCCGCCGACCACGTGATCGACATGGGCCCGGGCGCCGGCGTGCACGGCGGGCGCGTGATCGCCCAGGGCACGCCCGACGAGGTGGCCGCGCACCCCGACAGCCTGACCGGCCGCTACCTGGCGCACACGCTGCGCATCGAGGTGCCGACGAAACGCCACAGCTGGGAGCCCGAGCCCGCCGCCGCGCCGGTGGCCGAGGCGCCGACCAAGAAGGCCAAGGGCGGCCCCCCGGCCTGGCCCAGCTACCAGCAGGCGCCGGCCGCCTGCCTGCGCATCGTCAACGCGCGTGGCAACAACCTGAAGAACGTCACCGCCGAAGTGCCGGTCGGGCTGCTGACCTGCGTCACCGGCGTGTCGGGCTCGGGCAAGAGCACGCTGATCAACGACACGCTCTACACCGCGGTGGCGCGCAAGCTGTACCACGCCCATGCCGAGCCGGCGCCGCACGACGAGATCGAGGGGCTGGAGTCCTTCGACAAGGTGATCAACGTCGACCAGAGCCCGATCGGGCGCACGCCGCGCAGCAACCCGGCCACCTACACCGGGCTGTTCACGCCGATCCGCGAGCTGTTTGCCGAGGTGCCGATGGCGCGCGAGCGGGGCTACGGCGCCGGGCGCTTCAGCTTCAACGTGGGCGCGGCCAGCGGCGGCGGGCGCTGCGAGGCCTGCCAGGGCGACGGCGTGCTGAAGGTGGAGATGCACTTCCTGCCCGACGTCTACGTGCCCTGCGACACCTGCGTGGGCAAGCGCTACAACCGCGAGACGCTGGAGGTGGCCTACAAGGGCCGCAACATCCACGAGGTGCTGGACATGACGGTGGAAGAAGCGCGTGGCTTCTTCGCTGCCGTGCCCACGCTGGCGCGCAAGCTGCAGACCCTGCTGGACGTGGGCCTGGGCTACATCACGCTGGGCCAGAGCGCCACCACGCTGAGCGGCGGCGAGGCGCAGCGGGTGAAGCTGGCACTGGAGCTGAGCAAGCGCGACACCGGCCGCACGCTCTACATCCTGGACGAGCCCACCACCGGCCTGCACTTCGCCGACATCGAGCTGCTGCTGCGCGTGCTGCACCAGCTGCGTGATGCGGGCAACACCATCGTGGTGATCGAGCACAACCTCGACGTCATCAAGACCGCCGACTGGGTGATCGACATGGGCCCCGAAGGTGGCGCCGGCGGCGGCCAGGTGCTGGCGGTGGGCCCGCCCGAGGTCATCGCCGCCTGCGAGGGCAGCCACACCGGGCGGTTCTTGAAGACGCTGCTGGCGGCAGGCTGAACCGCAGGAACGGCCGTTGCCGTCAGGTGCCTGGCAGACCCCGTTGTCCGTCGTTGAACCAGGCGGTGTCGTAGCCCTCAGCGAGAAGAATCGTCTTCAGCGAACACTGGCCCAGGTCATTGAGCCGACGCACGTACTTCACCAGCGTCTGGGCATCTTCCGTCAGGATGTGGGTGATCGACTGGCAGACCGCCTGTGCGATCAGCTTCACATCGTCCTTGACGGCGCCTCGGTCATCGCCAGGGTCGCGCCGCAGGTCGCGCATCAACAGGCCGGCGGTCATGGCATGGTCGATGTTGAACGGCAGCACCTCGAAGTTGCGCAGTGGCAGATCGGTCACGGCCTGCTTGACCTGGAACTCCGACGCCGCAATGGCCGACAGGTACAGCGGCACACCGCGTCGCAAGGCCTCGCGCAGATAGTGGATCGCCGCCTCGTGATGCTTGCGGCTGGGATCGGCCAACGAGATCAGATAGCTCGTGTCGAGCAGGATCGCGCTCAACCCTCGTTCCCCCGCAGGTTGTCCACCCATGCCCCGGCGTCGGGCACGTCACGCCAGGCCTTGGCGCCACGTTGTGTGAGCCGGTCGAGCGCCTTTTCGTCCAGTCGTTGCTCATGCTCGACAAACTCCAGCAGCCGCGCATGGCGGTACTCGCGCGTCATCACGTTGTATTCGGCCGTGATGCGCAGCATCGCGTGTTTGTAGAGACGGTTGGTTTTCTCATCGCGCAAGACCTCGCGCGCCGCCTCCACCAGCAAGGCCTTGCCATCGGGCAGGCGGATGTGGGCATTGGGTCGGGTAGCCCCGCCCATGTCTTCGATCTCGCCGCGAACATAGCGCTCGACCCGTACCCACTGGTCGGCATCGTCGGCCCGGAAGTCGGTGTCGGCGCTGATCACGATGGACGCAGGCAGAAAGCCGGCACTGATCTGCACACGAAGTCGCCGCGCACCACGTGCGGCCTTCTGCCAGCGCTCCACGACAGCCCGGCGCCTGCTGCCTATGCCTTGCAGCTGTTCGCCAGCCGCCAGCCTGCGCAGGTCGGCCAACAAGACCGGGTTGGCGGTGGGCGCCGTTCGCAAGCCGAGCGAGCCTGGCACCACCGCCACGTCCAGCTCGGCCGTGTCCACATCGTTGCCATCGCCACGCAAGAACTCATCCACGTCCTTGGCGAAGCTGCGCAGCACGGCCAGCGGCACCCGGTCCGGCGTGATCTCGTAGCCCGCCGAATCGTCGTGCAGAACAATCAACAGCGCTTGCGCTTCCATGCGCCGGATTCTAGGGATTCAGGGAGAACCCGCATCCGGGCGCACCCTGCGTCGCTGGCGGCCACCCGGTCAACCCGGTGCAGCGGCCAAGGTGGTCAGCGCGGCGTACATCGTGAAGAGAAATGCCACCCGGCGGCCATCGCTGTCCAGCTTGGGTTTGAGCGTCATGCCAACGGGCAGCCGCGCCAGGTAGGCGGCATCCACGGCACGATCGAGTTCCCGGTGCGCCGTCACCAGGTTCGGCGGCATGGTGTTGGGGTCGTACAGGTCGGCCAACGAGGCGTCGGCATGCTCGGCGCGCGCGGCCAGCACCGCATCGGCAGCCGCCACCACGGCCGCGCGCTGGCGCTCGTCGGGCGCCAGCGGCCAGGGAAAGTTGTTGTAGACGATGCCCGCCGAGTAGCGAAAGTCGCTCTTGAGACGGCCGCAGGTGTAGCGCACCCAGGCGTTGTGCATCGTGGAGCTGAGCACGCCGAAGTGGTAGATGCCGGCCTGCGCGATGCACAGGTTGGCGTCGCCGCAGATCACATCGGCCGGCAAGAAGCCCATCGGGATGAAGGCGCGGCGCTCCGAGGAGTGGCGCGGCACCAGCACATAGTCACCACGCGGCTGCCGGTCCTCGCCGAACAGCGAGGCGTAGTCGGCCAGCTTGCGGGTGGCCGCGCGCGTGCTGGCCTCGCGGTAAGCGCGCGTGGCGCTCACCCGGCCAGCCACCTGCGGCAGCTTGCGCAATACATCGGGCGGGCAGCCCACCAGCCACAGGCACCAGCGCGGAATCCGGTTCAGGAACTCGTCGGCACCCAGAAACGGCCGCACCCAGGGCGCGGCCTGCGGCTCGGCCGCCAGCAGCGCGTGCTTCTCGGCGTCGGTCAACAGCAGATGCCCACCGTCGTTGGGCATCGACCCGAAGCTGATCAGCGGCACATCGCCCACCAGCGGCTGCTGGCGTTTGGGCAGCACGACATCGGGTGCGTCGGCCAGGTAGGGGTTGATGTTCTGCGCGCTGATCTCCAGCGGTGCCTTGTCGATCTCGGGGTACTCGAACAGGCGCTTTCGCAGCGGCTTGCCGTCGTCGACCCCGAAGCCGAGGATCACGCAGTGCACCGCCGCACGGCCGGGTGCCTCGTTGGTCCACTTGAAGGTGCGGTGGGCAAAGCGGATGTGCAGGCCGCGGTCGAGCATCCACCGCCACAGCACGCCCACCTGCTCACCCTGAATGATGCTGTTGGTGGAGACGAAGGCGCAGCGCACGGCGCGGCGCTGGGTCGCTTCCAGGGCGTCGGCATCGGCAAACAAGTCGCCCAGCCCGGCCTGTTCTCGCCCGAAGCGAACATCCTTGAAACGCCTGCGGCCGGCCGCGGCCTGGGTGGCAATGCCGTCGAAGCTGTTGGGCACGGTGGTCAGGTAGTTGGCGGCCTTGACATACCAGCCGGCCACGAAATCCAGCACGCCGGCGCCGGCCATGCCCTGGGTCACGGTCGCCAGATCGGCCTTCTGCTCGGCGCGCTGGTGCTGCTTGCCGATGAAGGGCGGGTTGCCCAGGATGAAGCTCAGCCGCCGCGGCGGCACGAAGGCCGCCCAGTCCAGCCGCAGCGCGTTGCCGTGGCGGATGTGCGCGCTCTTGACCAGCGGGATGCGCAGCATCGGCTCGCCGAACTCCTCGCCGGCTTCCACGTTCATCTGGTGGTCGGTCAGCCACATCGCCACCTGGGCGATCTGGGCCGGAAACTCCTCGATCTCGATGCCGTGGAACTGGTCCACGTCGACGCGCAGGAAGTCGAACACATGGCCCACCTGCTGGCCGAAGTGGCTGGCCGCACGCAGCACGTCCAGTTCCAGGCGGCGCAGCTCGCGGTAGGCCACCACCAGGAAGTTGCCGCAGCCGCAGGCCGGATCCAGAAAGGCCAGCGCCTGCAGCTTCTTGTGGAACTCGAACAGCTGGTTCTTGTGGGCCTTGCAGGCCTGCAGTTCGGCCCGAAGCTCATCGAGGAACAGCGGCCCGATCAGGCGCAGGATGTTGGCCTCGCTGGTGTAGTGCGCGCCCAGTTCACGCCGGCGCGCCTTGGCGTCGAGCTCCATCACCTTCTGGAACATGGCGCCAAAGATGGCCGGTGAAATCTGGCCCCACTGGATGCGCGTCAGCGCCAGCAACTGGCGTCGCATGGTGGCGTTGAAGGCCGGCGGTTCCATGCGCTCTTCGAACAGATGGCCGTTGATGTAGGGGAAGGCCGCGTAGTGTTCGGCCAGCGATCGCTGCCGTTCATGGCTGGGCCGGTTGAGCGTGGCAAACAGGGTATCGAGCACGGCACCCAGGTCGGAGCCGTCCTCGCGGCTGTGGAATTCGATCAGGTCCGCAAAGAGATCCTTGGGCTGGAAGATGCCGGTGTCGTCGGCAAACAGGCAGAACAGCAACCGGACCAGAAACACTTCCAGCCGGTGGCCGTCGAAGCCGTCCTGTTTTAGGGCGTCGTGCAGATCACCCACCGCATCGGCGGCGCGCCGATTGATCGGGTCTTCATCGCGCACCCGTTGTTTGCGGTAGCCCGCGATGAAGTGAAACAGGTGAATCCTGCGGGGCAGCTCTTTGAGCTCGAACTTGTGGATGCGGTCTTCATCCAGGTCGTGGAGTTCGAAGTTCCAGAAGTCACTGACCAGGATGTAGCGCGGCAACTCGTCGTCGGTCAGACCGGGAAAGTAGTCGATGGCCTGTCGATAGGCGCGCGTCAGGCTCTTGCCACGGCTCTTCTGCTCGACCAGCAGGGTGCCTTTCCACAGCAGATCGATGTAGCCGTCGCGCTGATCGAGCTTCTTGACCCGTTGCTCGAAACTGGCCACCTTGCGACGCTGCAGGCCGAAGACCTGGAAGAAGGCATCCAGAAAGCTCTTGCCTTCCGCATCCTCGTTCTCGGTGTGCTTCCACTCCCGGGCAAAGTGCTGTGCGCGGTCGCGTATCTCGTTCCAGCTCAGCGGCACGGCTTGCTCCCCAGTGTCACGGACATTTCAACACGCAAGGAAGTGCGGCTTTGCCGTGCAGCGATACAAGGCAGCCCATGAAGCCGCTGCTGGCGCGCTGAAACCTCAAGGCGAGCGCCAGTCGTCGCCCGGCATGATGCGCTTCATGAACGCATCGAACAGCGGCACCGTGAAGGCCGTGTCGCCGTGGTTCGGGCTCCAGACCATGCCCTTGTCGATCAGCTGGGCCCGTGTCGGCCCTAGCGACGTCACCTTGCGCCGCAGCGCTTCGGCGATGTCGCCCGAACGGTGAGGGCCAGGGCCCAACTCGGCCATCGCACGCAGGTAGCGCTTCTCGGCCGGTGTCAGGCGGTCGAAGCGCACCCGGAAGAAGCTCTCGTCCAGTGCCGCGATCGCCTCGACCGACGCCGCCTGCACATCCTCGCGCCGGATCGGCGACTGCCCGGCGCGGTCCCAGGCGTGCTTGGCCCACTCCTGCAGAAAGTACGGGTAGCCCTGGGTCCTGGCCACGATGTCGGCAATCGCCGGCTCGGTGATCTGCACGTTCTGCGCCTGCGCCGGTTTGGCGATCGCCTGGCTGGCCGCGGCGGCGTCGAGCGGACCAACCACCGGGAAGTCGAACAGGCGCTCGGCGTAGGACTTGGCCCGACCCATGCGCCCGGGCAGTTGCGGCAGGCCCGCGCCCACCAGCCCCACCGGCAGGCGGCGCTGGTTGCATCGGTGCAGCGCCGTGATCAGCGCGGCGAGTTCGTCCTCGCGCACGTACTGCAGTTCGTCGATGAACATCACCAGCGCCGTGCCCGCCGCCGCCGCCGCGGCGCCCACGGCCTCCAGCAGCGCCTGCAGATCGTGCTCGAGGTCGCCGTTGTCAGCCAGGCCGGGCTCGGGGTCGAAATCCAGCCCGACCTCGATGTCGTCGTACTTGATCTTCAAGGCCTTGGCAAAACCGGCCAGGGCCCGCAGCGCACGCTGCGCCACCGCCTTTGACTGCTCCATCCGGCTGAGCCGCAGCAGCGCCTGGCGCAATTGCGGCGCCAGCAGCGCAGGCAGCGAGCGCCCTTCCGGCGCCTCGATGCGCAAGGTCTGGATGCCTGCGCCTTCTGCGTCGTCACGCAGGCGGTCCAGCAGCACCGTCTTGCCGACGCCGCGCAGTCCCACCATCAACACGCTCTTGGCCGGCAGGCCCAGGCGCAGGCGTTCGATGGCGATGCGCACCTTCTCGCGCAACTCGCCGCGGCCTGCCAACTCGGGTGGCGGCGTGCCGGCGCCCGGTGAGTAGGGGTTGCGAACGGGGTCCATGCGGCATCTTAGTCGGTTATTAGTAAGTTTATGTTGACTGGATAATTTGCCAAATCAAGGTCAAATCGGCGCCACCGGCTCGGACTTCAGCACGCATTGGAGCGCCTGGCCGACGGCGCGGGCCTTTGTCCAGCAGGTTCAGCCCATGGGCGAGGTTGTTCTCGCGGTGGAAGTCACTGTCGCCGAAGGCTTTGGCGAAGATCTCTTCGGTCAGCACCTGTTGGATCACGCTGCGGCGCCTCACCACCTCGCAGCGCTGGATCAGCACGGCCTGCGTGCTGCCTTCGAAGGCGATGTTGTCCTGCGGGTAGCTGCGCTTGAACCTGGCGGCGATCTCGGCGTCCAGGTCGTCGGTCTCGTCCTGGGCTCCCAGTCGCCGACGGGCACGAGCAGCGCATGCAGCGGCGCGTCAGGCCGCCGCCACCATCACCCGGTCGCGCCCAGCCTGCTTGGCCGCGTAGAGCGCGCGGTCGGCGCGGTCGACGAACTCGGCCGGCGCTTCGTCGGCATCCGGGTTGTCGGGTGCGCTGCGCCGCAGGTACTGCGCCACGCCCAGCGAGACGGTGATGCGCTCGGCCGCGGTGTCGGTGCCCTTGCGGCGGATGCGGCTGGCGGCCACGGTGGCGCGCAGCTTTTCGGCCAGCGCGCGGGCGTCGTTCATCGGCGTGCCCGGCAGCAGCAGCGCGAACTCTTCGCCGCCCACCCGCGCGGCCAGGCTGCCTTCGGGCGACAGCGCCTTCAGCACCTGCGCCACCGCGCGCAGCACCTGGTCGCCGAAGGCATGGCCGTAGTTGTCGTTGACGCGCTTGAAGTGGTCGATGTCGATCATCAGCAGGCTCACCGGCGCGCCCACCGGTGGCAGGCCCAGCACCGCGGCGTCGGCGGCCAGGCTGGTGCCCAGGCGGCGGTCGAAGGCGCGGCGGTTGCCCAGGCCGGTGAGGGCGTCCACCAGGGATTCATGCCGCGCGTGGCGCACCTCGTCGCGCAGGCTGTTGATCTCGCGCTGGCTTTCTTCGAGCTGACGCTGCAGCAGGGCCATCGCGGCCTGCATCTGCTGGGTGTGCTCGCGCAATTCGTCCAGCGCCAGCGGCGGGGCGGGCTGGGCCTCGTCCGGGCTCAGTGCGGCGCTCAGGCGCTGCAGCGTGTGGCCATAACGTGCTGTTTGATCGCCGGCGGCCGCGGCCGAGGCCTGCATGCCGTCGAGCAGGCGGTGCATGCCGTCGGCCACCTGCAACGCGGTGCCGGCATCGGGGTCGGCCAGGTGGCGGCGGTACAGCGCCTCGGTGGCGGCTTCGTCGAGCACGCCGTGCGCGGCCAGGTGGGCATCCAGCGCCTGGTGCAGCGGCGAGTTCAGGTCCGCCACATACGCATACCAGATGGCATAGCTCACCGGGTGCAGCGCCGCCGCCTGCCGCGACATCAGCGGCAAGGCCTTGCGCAGCAACTCGGTGCTGCGTTCCACCGTGTGGTGATACTCCATGGGACTCCTGTATCGGCGCCAAGCCGGTCGACCGACTCACGCTTGGGTGCCTGCTGGACACATCGGCCGACCGGCCTTGGGATTGAGATCTTCCTACAGCGCCGTCGCAAAATTCCGGAAAAAAGTGGCAAGCCATGGCCCCTTGGTCGCGGTCGAAGATCGGGTGAAGGGCGCGCAATCCCGACCGTGGCGCCCGGAAATACGCAACCAAACGGTGTGCGTGTGGCGCGGCCGCAAAAAGCTGCACTACCTCAACCCGGTGCCCCTGCAGGCCCTGCCCGCACGCTGGGTGACCCACACCGCCAGCGAGCATGCCGCCGTGCTGGCCACCTTGCGGCAGGCGATGCAGGAGACCGGCTCATGACCAGGCCTGCCGCGCCCACGCAGGTGCTGTCGTCGCGCTGGCCCGGTGCCCCGGCGCGTGATGGCCAGCCGCTGGCGCTGCAGGTCAGCGAAGCCCTGCCGCCCTGCAGTCTGTCGTTGCACCTGAAGACCGGCGGTTCGGCCAGCTGGCTGTGCCTGTTGATCGCCGAGTGCGATCAGGGCAGCCACCTGCAGACGGGCGACCCGGGCGCGGCTGCGGCACGCGGCATGCCACGCGACGCCGAGCGCGACGCGCTGATGCTCCAGGCCGTGGCCACCGCCCGCCGCGCCTGGGCCAGCGCCGGCAACTGGATGCATCTCGAGCGCGCCGAAGTCCGGCTGGCGCTGTGCCATGCTGCGGCCGGCAACAGCGCTGCCGCGGTCATCCACGCCGGGTTGTGCGTGGCGGGCTCAGCGCTGACTGGCAACAGGCACAGCGAAGGCGCCAGAAACAGCAAGGCCGGCAAACGCCGGCCTTGCATCCTGCTGGTCACCAAGCCCGCGGCGCGGGCCCGGCGGCACATCACTTGAGGTGCGCGTTGATCAGCTTGGTCATCTCGAACATCGAGACCTGCGCTGCCTTGAAGATTTCCTTCAGCTTGGCATCGGCGTTGATCATCGTGCGCTTGGCCGAGTCTTGCAGGCCGTGCTTCTTGATGTACTCCCACACCTTCTTGGTCACCTCGGTGCGCGGCACGGCCTTGTCGCCGATGATGGCGGCCAGCGCAGCGCTGGGCGTCATGGCCTTCATGAAGGCGGCGTTGGGCGTGCGCTTCTTGGCCGCAACCGCCTTCTTGGCGGGGGCTGCCTTCTTCGCCGGCGCGGCGGCCTTCTTGGCAGGCGCTGCCGCCTTCTTGGCCGGAGCCGCCTTCTTCGCCGGGGCGGCCTTCTTGGCCGGGGCTGCCTTCTTTGCAGGAGCCGCCTTCTTGGCCGGGGCGGCCGTCTTCGCAGTTGCCATGTTGATTCTCTCCATCACGTGAGTGGTTGATGTGCCGCGGGCCTGGGTCGAGGGCTGCTTGAACCCCCGTTTCTCTCTCGGCCTTCAGCGGGCGCAATGGTACTGCCAGCCATGGGTGCTGAGAAGCGGTTTTCCCAGGTGAAATGCGCTTTGCACCCGCGTAAAACGCGCTTTTGTAGCCCCCAGGCATCACTGGGGGCGCTCCAAGGCCCTTCAGGGTTTGATCACGGGCCTGTCCGGGCCTGCGCGAGGTGTCTTGCCCCATACCGTCACCCGTACCCTTCGGGTTCGGGTTTCGTGGCCTGCTGGGCGGTGGCAGCGGTATGCTGCGGACCATGAAACTGATCCTTCGATGGTTGCTGCTGGCCGCCGCCCTGCTGCTGGTGGCCAATGTCTATCCCGGCGTGTCGGTCACCAGTTTCGGTTCGGCCCTGGTGGCCGCGCTGGTGCTGGGGCTGCTCAACACACTGGTGCGGCCGCTGCTGGTGCTGCTGACGTTGCCGGTGACGCTGCTCACGCTGGGCTTGTTCCTGTTCGTCATCAATGCGCTGATGTTCTGGTCGGCCGCGGGCGTGCTGAGTGGTTTCAACGTCACCGGCTTCGGTGCGGCGCTGATCGGCTCGGTGATCTACAGCCTGTGCGGCATGGTGATCGATGTGGCCATGGAGCGGCTGTTCAGCCGCTCCGATGCGTGATTGCCAGCGGCTGTTCAGCCGCTCCGATGCCTGATCGTTCCGGCGGCGCCGCTGCAGCGGCAGGTTAGGCGTCTTACTCGGTTGGCTCGCCGCGCGGGCGTTCGCCGGCGCGGCGCTCGTCGGCCACCCGCTGGCGGCGCTGGGCCAGCAGGTCACGCAGCCGGGCGTCGATCACCGAGGCCTCGATGAAGTCGGTGCCGGGCCCGCCGCCCTTGGCCAATTGCTGGCCGGCGCGCAGCCGGTCGATGGCGCCGGGCAGGTTGCCCAGCGCGGCCTGCGATTCGGCCTCGGCCCGCACCGCGCGCAGGCGCTGGCCCTGGCGCGCGGCGGTCTGCGCCAGCGCCAACCAGGCCGATGCATCGTCACGGTGGTCGGCCACCCAGGTCTGCAGCGCCTCGGCGCTGCGCCGCAGCGTGGCCTCGCCGTCTTCGGCCAAGGCCCAGTCG